>Ga0079226_10003344_pt1 | contig 12299 bp, 8 predicted proteins | sample Poulit2014_FD_76345 | JGI IMG/M metagenome (GOLD analysis project Ga0079226, IMG submission 76345) | Agricultural soil microbial communities from Georgia to study Nitrogen management - Poultry litter 2014 | ecosystem: Environmental > Terrestrial > Soil > Agricultural land | place: USA: Georgia... | reverse complement strand
TTATTTTTTGTTTAGTCCAACTACAAAATAAAACGTCTTGAAATATTTTTTCAAGGCGTTTTATTTTTAAAAAGTTTTATAGCTCTAAGATATTTTTTGAGTTCATTTCTAACTACGGGAAGTAATATTAAAAGTCCAATAATATTTGGAACCACCATGCCAAAGACCATGGCATCGGAAAAATCTACAATTGCACCTAAACTTATAGAAGCTCCGATAAAAGTAAAAACACAGAACATAAACTTATAGGTCAACTCGATTTTTCGACTTCGACCGAATAAAAACATCCATCCTTGCATTCCGTAATATGCCCAAGAAATCATCGTAGAGAAAGCAAATAATACCACTGCTAAGGTCAATATAGCAGAGAAATGGGGGAGGGTACTATCAAAAGCCATAGCTGTTAACTCTACGCCTTCAGTGATTTCTTGTCCATAGTTTACAATATTATGATCGAAGTTAGTAATGATAATGACTAAAGAGGTCATGGTACAAATTACTACTGTATCTATAAAAGGTTCTAGTGAAGCCACGATTCCTTCGGAAGCAGGAAAATTAGTTTTTACTGCAGAGTGAGCAATAGCTGCTGAACCTACTCCTGCTTCATTAGAGAAGGCACCTCGACGAATACCTTGAATCATTACTCCGATAATCCCACCTGCTATGCCTGTTCCAGAGAATGCACCATCAATAATAGCCTGGAAAGCAGGTAATATATGCATATAATTAAGGGTTAAAATAATAAGAGCTGCTAAAATGTATATTCCAGCCATAAACGGAACAATTTTTTCAGTAACTTTTGCAATTCTCTTTATTCCTCCAATAATCACTATAGCGACAAGAAAAGCTAATGCTACTCCAAACCACATATGAGCATTTGTATCTTGTAGTTTGAATAATTGCACAAATTGAGCTGCTGCTTGATTGGCTTGGAACATATTGCCTCCTCCGATAGAGCCTCCTACAGCAAATACTGCAAAAATAATAGCAAGAACTTTTCCTATTTTCCCTAAATTTTTACCCGCTAATCCTTTTTTTAAATAATACATAGGACCTCCATATACTGTTCCATCAGGCCCTATATCTCTATATTTCACTCCTAGTGTACATTCTGTAAATTTGGAAGTCATCCCGATGAAACCTGCTATAATCATCCAAAATGTAGCACCCGGTCCTCCAATGGAGAGCGCAACAGCAACTCCAGCAATATTGCCCAAACCTACCGTAGCAGATAAAGCAGCAGTTAAGGCTTGAAAATGAGATACCTCTCCTTCGGTATCTTTTTTAGAAGTTTCAGAAGAACTATCTAAATTCGCCATTTTGTCAACTTCATCATACTTTCCTTTTACTACATTAATAGCTGTTTTGAAATGTCGAATATTGATGAGCTTAAAATATAAGGTGAAAAATAATGCCCCCCCAATAAGAACAATTAAAACCCATGGAATTTTTACATTTTCAGAGAATGGAATTTCATAAAAAACTAACTTAACAAACCAACCCGTGTAGTTTTGAAATATTTCATCGATTTGCTGTCCTAAATCGGACTCTTGAGCTATTGCAAAATAAGGTAATAATAATGATAGAACGCTAAGGAGGTATTTCTTCATCTTGGGTTTTTAAATTGTGATTATTAGAATAGAAATATCACAATAATAAATGAACTTACAAAATAAAAGTCAAATATTTGTTAATAATAGTTTCAATTGCACTTATAAAAAACCTTTTAATAATAAAGAAGCCTATATATAGCTGTTAGTATAAACTATTATATAGGCTCATAAAAATGTCGTGAAGACTAGTTAGAGCTTTATACTAGAATTAAATTCCTGAAATATCTTTTCCTTTCGGAAAGGTTATGGTATAACCAAATTTTAATTTATGTACTTGATTAGGCTTTAGGGTAATATTCCAAATAAGTTCTCCTTTCTGATTATCTATTTGGGCATCTGAGGTTTGATCCAATTTAATGTTGATATCTTTCTCTGTAGAAATAGGAAACTGTTCTTTTACTTGTATTTCTATAGTTTCGTTTCTAGTGTTTCTTATTTCAGTCTCATATTTATAACTGCGTTTTTGAGTATTGCCTAAGAATGATTTAGAACCTTCTTCATCGACTCGTTTCCTTTGTGTGTGAATACGTTGATCTTTTCCTAAGCTTATTTTTAATGTATCAGAGGTTGTTTTAGGATTAATATATGATTTTCCAGCATATTGATTATCAATAATTAGCTGAGCATCTCCTGGTAAAAAATTATATTGTTCCCAATTTGAGATATTAGCTATCAAATAAGCTCCATCTTGTTGGCTTGGAATACTATAGTAGTTGTATTTTGCTGGCAACTTATAGCTTTGTAATTGTATAGCGATCGGTTTTTTATTAGTAAATACATCATAGGGTGTTTCAATTACAAAAGAAGTTTGTAATTGTGAGTTTTCTACCACTGCCATGTCTGACATAGAGTTTTCTATTAAAGCTACTTCTTGAACATAGTGGGTTGTTTTTTCCATAGTTCGCAACATAGGAGCTGAAGGAGCAGCAGGGGATATTTTTTTCACAAAAGATATCCACCAAGGGTTTAAGTCGGGAAGAGTGTTGTTAATATGAGGTTGTCCACTTGAAAAACGCAAAGGAGTCCGATGCCAATCGATACCGGTATGTTGCGATAAATTGGCATTATATACAAGACTAACAGGTTGATCTAAATGGTTGACCTGAATTTCATAGCTCGGATGCCAATTGACGGAGGAAGTATAATACTCTATCTCAAAACTTGTTGTAATATCATGCTCACTATACAAACGAAGTACCAGTTGACCAGCCTGAGCATTTTCGCCTCCAAGTTCGGCCAATTGTTTTTTTAATTGATTGACTAACTTTTCTTGTTCCTCTTCTTCTTTTTTTAATTTGAGAATATTGGATAATATTTTTTGATGCTCCTCTCTGTAAAAAGTCAACATATTGGCCATATTAGAAGGTGTTACACCATTAGCTCCTCCTACATTCTTACTTGATTCTAGCAATGATAATGTACTTTCTTCGCTTAATCTCTCATTTATTTTGTGAGTAAGGATTTCTTTTTCTGCATCAAATTTTCTTTTGATAGCAAGATAAGAGCTGCTTTTATTCTCTATATTAGATAGATAATCTTGTTCAAAAGAAACCGATTGTATTTTGAGATTAGAATTACTGCTTTGAATTCGGATACTTTCGGGATTTAACTGTCTTGAAATCTGATTGATGACAAGTTCGGAATTTCCTTTTGTTATTCTAACATTCGGAGTGGTATGATGCATATTAGCTCCTAAACTGAAAACACTCACCTCTTGGAGCGTACTTTTTGTTGTATTAACTTCTTGTGCGTAACTATAAAGTGGAATTATAAAAATTAGAATAATATTCCAACTGATAATAGGAAATTTGAAATTGTTCATAATAATATTTTTTATGTGAGGTAGATTTGCAAAAGCAATGCCATAACCTATTAAATAATCTTTTTAGAATATATTTGTGATTTTTATAATGTATATCAATCTTTTTCTTCTTCGTCTTTAAACTGTATTTGATAAACTAAATAAAGTCCAATGGAAGCAGCGAATATAAATAATAGGATAGCAAATCCAGGGTAGCCTATAATTCTCCATTCGGTTGGGATTCTCATTAGTAAAGCAGCACCTAAAATTAAGGCAGCTACAATAAGTCCAGTAGTAATTCTATTGGCAACCTTCTGTAATGCTAAAATAAAACGCCGTTCATCAATAGCATCGACTTTTACTTTAAATTTATTTTCGGCCAAATTTTCACTGATCCTATTTAGTCTTTTTGGGAGATTTTCAGCTAACTCTTTGCTTTCCAATAGGGTTTCTAGTAAATGTCCTGATCTTAAGTCTTTGAACATCCTTTTTTGCATTAGGTGTTCAATATAGCTTCTTACTGTCTTTTGCAGTTGATGTTCAGGGGATAAGAAAGCAATAATTTGGTCTAGGTTCAATAGTATTTTCCCCAGTATATTTAGTTCTACAGGGAGGTGGATGTCTTGATGTATCGCAATACGATTAATATCTAAAATAGCACGCCCAGTTTTTAAATCTTTAGCATAACTGAATTGATTTTCTTGAATTTGGCGTGTTACTTTTCTTTTAAAGAAGTCTATATCAGTCTTATTTTCATCATATTTACTGATGGATAATAAAACATCGGTAACTTGATTGCCATCGTTGTTTCCTAATCCAATCATTAATTTTAAGATGTTTTCCTGCATATCATTATCAAATCTAGCAACCATTCCTAAATCCATCAATGCAAGTTTATGATCTTTTGTAATATGGATATTTCCTGGATGTGGGTCAGCATGTGCAAATCCATCGACAATGATCTGTTTAAGATAGCCTTTAATAAAGTCATCTACAAGTTCTTTTTTCGGTAAGCTATTAAGTTGAAAAGGGGAGAGAGAAGTAACTTTTTGTCCTTCGATATATTCCATTGTGAGCACTCGCTGGGCGCAATAATCTGAAATGATGCCAGGAACATACAGATGGTCAAAACCTCTCATATTGTATTTTAATGTTTTTAGGTTTTGAGCTTCTTTTGTATAATCTAATTCTTGAAGTAAGATATAGCGCAGTTCTTCAATAACTGAATTCAAAGAAAACTTTCTAGCTTGTTTACTTAATTTTTCAGCTTTATCAGATAAATTCATTAGTATTTCCAAATCTTCTATGAATTTTTTACGAATACCAGGTCGTTGTATTTTAACGGCTACTTTTTCGCCTGAGTGCAGGACAGCTACATGGACTTGTCCGATGGAAGCACTTGCCATAGGAACTTCTTCAAAAGATTGAAATGCTTTAGAGATTCTATCACCGATTTCTTCTCTAAACAGTTGTTCTACTTCTTCATAAGAGACATAATCAACGTCATCTTGAAGATTTGCAAGAGCATCTAAATAGGACTGTGGCAACATATCTGGTCGAGTGGAAAGGAGTTGACCTAATTTGATATAGGTAGGGCCCATCTCTTTTAAATCTTGAACTAGTTCTTCAGGATTATGATCCCAATCCTCTTCTTCTTTTTGAATTCCTTCATCAGCTCCATCAAAAATATCAGTATTCCAATATTTTATTACAAAGCTAAAAAACTTTACATACTTGTCGTATTTCTCAGGTAGTATACTCATAAGATTGATTTTAATATTAAAAATATCAATTTAAAAAATACTAAGTGGGTTTATTTGAGAAGAAAAAATTAATTAACATTGTATTGATAAAGATGTAGGAGTGGAGGGGAGTAGTAATTTGAGTTTTAAAAAATAAAAAACTTATAAGAGCTACTATTTCTTTTTAGAATTAATGTATTCATCTGTAAAATGTATGTTTTCTTTTGTTTTTGAAAATTTATGTGCATTATACATTTTTGAATTGCCTTTTGGGATTGTTAAAGTAACCCAATCGTCTTCCATTAGCATTTTTGAAATAAAAATAATTTGTCCCATATGGTAAGAATAATGAGCTAATTGCCTATTTAAAGCTTCAATAACAGTATGTCCTTGATTTCGGATATATATTATTTTGTTTAGATCCTCTGATGACAATGTATCTATAGCGTGAAAAAGACAATTCCAGCCTTCTTCCCATTTTTCTAAAAGTTCTTTTTTATTTTTTATATCATTTTCAAATTCAGAATCTCTGTCACGAAAACTTTTTTCACCATCTGAGTGCATAAAGTCTGTCCATCGTGAAAGCATATTTCCCCATAGATGTTTGACTAGTATAGCGATACTATTGCTATTCTCATTAAACTTCTTAAATATTATTTTCTCATCGATTTGGATAAAAGTACGATCTCCTAACATCTTATAATACTCAAACTGTTTTTTTATACTTTGTAAGTAGTTGTCTTCCATGATTAATAGAGAATATATCAATAAAATTGAATTTTAAAATGACTTCAATATAAGAAGTTATGGAAGAATAAAATAATTTTATGAGGGTTGATTTCTAATATATTTAGTTTTTTATAAGTATAGATAAAATATTAGTTAAGGTTAGAATTGTTTTTTCTAACTAAAAGCCAAACTATGATAAATCCTAATAAAGAGGGTAGAAACCATGGTATTTCATATCGATTTAACGGAATAGATTTTAATATTAACTGCATATAATCACGAGCGATATCCAAATATTCAAATAATCCAATAAGGGCGATAATGAAGGTGATGCTTACTACTGCTATATAAGGTCTTTTGTCTTTTATAAATTTTCCAAAAAATACAATAAAGAAAGCCATGCTTACTGCGATTGGATAAATTACGGCTAGAAATGGATAAGCATAATCGATAATATTATCTACTCCATAGACTGCAAGAAACCCACTAAAAACACAAATGACAATTACTAATAGTCTATAACTAAGTAGATTGTTGCTAAGTTTATTAAAATAATCACTTACTGCACTAGTAAGGGCAATAGCTGTAGTTAAGCAAGCTAACGCAACGCATACTGATAGTAATAGAGTTCCATTTTTTCCTAATACACCTTTTGAAATATGCAAAAGTAATTCTGTTCTTTGTATGGAATCATTAGCTGTATATCCCGAAGTAGCTCCAAGAAACACTAAACCTCCATATATTAAAATTAAACAAGACATTGCGATTAATGCAGCAGTTATGGTTACTTGTTTTTTATCTTTTTCTTGTTGGTGACCTTTAGCCTTAATGGCAGAAATGATGATGCCTGCCATAACAAAAGAGGCTAATAAATCCATAGTTTGATATCCTTCTCTAAAACCTGATACGAAAGCATCAGAATTAGACTTTAATTGAACCAAATCTATATTAAGAGGATGAATCACACCGAGAATAATTAAGGCTATAAGAATAATTAAAAGTAAAGGTGTAAGAATCTTTCCAATAATATCTACAACACGCGTTGAGGATAGTGATAGAATCAGAGTAATACTAAAGAACAGAATAGAAGAAAGAATAGGACTTGTATGGTTAAAAAGAGGTTGAACCCCTATTTCGAAAGTAGTAGCTGCTGTTCTGGGTATGGCTACTAAAGGACCGATGCTTAACATACATATAGCCGTAATAATAATACTAAATATTGGATTGATACGATTGCCTACATCATTAAAGTTATCCCCTGAAACCACAACAGCTATTATACCTAAAAAAGTAGCACATACACTGGTAATCGCGAAGCCTAAAACGGATGGGAACCAAGCAGAACCTGCTGTAAGCCCAAGAATAGGAGGAATAATCAAATTCCCTGCTCCAAAAAACATGGCAAATAAAGCAAATCCAACGGTAATGGAGTCAATACGTTTCTGTTTGTTCATATGATATATATTCACTAAACTTAATATTTATATCAAGTTTTAATATTAAAAAAAGGCAATATACAAATAAACTAGCATTGTTAAAATGTCTTAATTCAAAAGTTTAGATATAAAATAGAAGAAGAGAACCAGAGGGAATAAAAATGAGTATTTAAAGAGTAGTAGTACTCCATGGACTTTAGTTTATATAAAAAATCGACTATAATTGTTTTATTGTCAATCTATAGTCGATAAAGAAAGTATTTAATTGAGTGTACTTAAGATTCAAAGAGTTTTAAGACTTCCTCAGTAGCTTCCATATTATGGAAAACATTTTGTACATCATCGTCGTCTTCAAAGGCATCGATAATTTTCAATATATCTTTGGCTGCTTCTGGTTCTAATATATTGGTAGTGACTGGGATGCGTTGTAATTCAGCATTTTTAACTTCGATGTTAAGTTTCTCTAGTAAATCAGACATAGCTCCAAAGTCAGTAAATTCAGTATAAACTACAAAAATATCGTCTTCATCATCATAAGAAGTAGCTCCCCCTTCGATTAACTCTAATTGTAATTCTTCTAAATCCCAATTAAGTTTCTCCTTATCTAAAGTAAACACTCCAGTGCGATTAAATATAAATTCCAGAGAGCCATTGGTGCCTAAGGTGCCGTTATGTTTATTGAATATTGCTCGAATATTAGCTACAGTGCGATTGGTATTGTCTGTTGTGCATTCGATAAAAAAAGCAATACCATGAGGTCCATATCCTTCGAAAGTAATCTGATCATAACTATCTGCATTCGCCCCAGTTGCTTTCTTGATCGCTCGTTCGATATTGTCTTTAGGCATATTTTCACCACGAGCATTTTGAATAGCATTGCGTAAAGCTGGATTCGTTTCAGGGTCGCCATTATTATTGTTTTCTTTAATAGCTACTGTAATTTCTTTACTTAATCTGGTGAAAATCTTCCCTCTTTTTTTGTCTTGTGCTCCTTTTCTGTGCTTAATATTTGCCCATTTACTATGACCTGCCATAAAAAAATCTACTTTAGTTGTTATCTCAATTCCATTTAGTATGGAGTTGCAATTTACAGTTTTTTCCGATATTTCTCAAGCTTCTTTTTATTTTGAATGTACTTGTATTTCGTTTATATAAAAATTGGGGTCTATTTGTAAATCAGCATTTTTGGCAATTTCAATTTTTTGCCATTTAGTTGTAGGTTTAAACCAAAGAGTTTCGGAATCAATCTTTATACGAAGAGGCATATTGAATTGTTCTGGTACATCTTGATAACGATAATAAAGTTTGGTATCTACAATATACCATTCTAGAGTTGGAATTTTGGCTTGTCTTAAATAAACATCAAAAAAAGTAGTTAAATCTATTTGAGCTAGTTTAGAAATTTCAGATTCTATCGTTTTTGAGTCAATAGTAGTATATTTAAATTTTTCCTGTATGTGATGTAATATTTTTCTCCAAAGAATATCATCATTGATAAATTGTCGTAGGGTCAGTAACATATTGGCTCCTTTAAAGTACATATCGGAGGAAGGAGTGTCGTGTATTCCATACTTACCTTGAATTGGTGAGAGATTTGGAATTCGATCTCGCGTCCCTCGCGTATAAGCTTGTCCTGCTTCTTTTCCAAAAAAATATTCTACATATAAAGCTTCTCCATAGCTAGTAAAACCTTCGTGTATCCACATATCGGCAATGTCGTTATGAGTAACATTATTACCAAACCATTCGTGTATGGATTCATGAACAATCATAAAATCAAATTCTAATCCATAACCTGTGTTGGAGAGATCGTGACCTGTGTATCCTTGCTGAAAACCATTTCCCCATGCTACGTTACTTTGATGTTCCATCCCCACAAAAGGAGCTTGAGTCAACTTGTATGAATCTTCATAGAAAGGATAGGGACCAAACCAATATTCCATTGCTTCAAGCATATTCTTGACTTGAGCAAAATGTGTTTTGGCCTCTTGCTTATAAATAGCTAATGGATAATAAGTTAAGTCTAAATTACCTTTTAGACCAGTATAAGTGTCTTGTAATATAGTATATTTTCCTAGATTAAAACTGATATTGTAATTACTGATAGGGTGTTTCACTTGCCAATGCCAAGTGCGATTTCCATCTTCGGTATAACTGGTATTGATCAATCTCCCATTGCCAATTACACTATATTGTGAATCTGTAGTATAAAAGAGATCAACCCCTTTTTCAGGCTTATCATAGCTATGTTCTTTTGTGGGCCACCAGCTACTAGCACCAATTCCTTGTACTGCACTAGCAGCAAAATGGTTACCTTCGAGATCTCTGTCCCAAACAATACCGCCATCCCAAGGTGCTTTTTTTGCTATAGTGGGTTGTCCTGAAAAATAAATAAGAATCTCTTCCTTTTTATTTATAACAAGATCATAGGTCTCAGGAAAATATATATAATATACGGCTTGGTCGCGATTATAAGTAAGTTTTTGCCCTTTAAATTCAACACTATCTATCTGCATAGGCTCTTGCAAGTCTATTTGCATGGGAATAGAAGTAGTATCCAATATTTGAAAACGAATTTTGTTACTTCCAGAGAGAGTTTTTTTCTCTGGATTAATCTTAATTCTTAGCTCATAGTGTTGTAAATCCCACCACGTTCTTTCTGGGGTAAGGCTTCCCCGTAAACTATCTGCATGGTCATGAGTCTGAGCAGTAAGAGTAACAGAAAATAAAAAGAATAGGAATAGAAGCTCTTTCATAGTCTCTTGTTTAATAAATACTTTCTAATTGTTGCTGATAACGTTGCATTTGATCGCGTAATTGTGCAGCCATAATAAAATCTAAATCTTTCGCAGCAGCTTCCATAGCTTTCCTGGTTTCTCTTATTTTCTTTTCTATTTCTGGTTTGCTTAAGAATTCTATTTTTTCTTCAGCTGCTTTTAAAACTGGGTCTATTTTCTCAGTGTTTATTTCACGATAATCGGCCAAGCTGTTTTCGAATGATTTTTTTATTGCAGTTGGTGTGATTCTATGTTCCTGATTATAGTTGATTTGTTTAGTTCGCCTATAATTTGTACTGTCGATTGTTGCCTGCATACTTCTAGTTATTTTATCAGCATACATAATAGCCTTCCCATTCAAATGTCTTGCTGCTCTTCCTACGGTTTGAGTTAATGATCGTTCGCTACGTAAAAACCCTTCTTTGTCAGCATCTAGGATCGCAACAAGCGAGACTTCTGGTAAGTCTAAACCTTCTCTTAAAAGATTTACACCCACCAATACATCAAACAATCCTTTGCGTAAATCTTGCATAATTTCTACACGCTCTAAGGTATCGATATCACTGTGGATATAACGACATCTAACTTGCATTCTTGTAAGATATTTTGTCAGTTCTTCAGCCATTCGCTTGGTCAAAGTGGTTACCAAAATACGTTCATCTTTTTCGACTCGAAGTTGAATTTCTTCTAATAAATCGTCTATCTGATTTAAACTGGGTCGAACTTCTATAATGGGATCTAAAAGTCCTGTAGGGCGAATAACTTGTTCTACAAATACTCCTTCACTTTTTTCCAATTCATAATCGGCTGGGGTAGCACTTACATAAATTACTTTTTGTTGTAAGGCTTCAAATTCTTCAAATTGTAGAGGACGGTTATCTAAAGCAGCAGGTAGTCTGAAACCATATTCTACCAGATTAAGCTTCCTGGATCTATCTCCACCATACATAGCGCTCACTTGGGGAATAGACACATGGCTTTCATCAATGAACATCAAGTAATCATCAGGAAAATAATCCAATAGACAGAAAGGACGTGTCCCTGGAGCTCTTTGATCTAAATAACGAGAGTAATTTTCAATACCACTACAATATCCTAATTCTCGAATCATTTCTAAATCGAAATTGGTTCGTTCCTCCAAACGTTTTGCTTCTAGATGTTTACCGATTTCTTTAAAATAATCCAATTGTTTAATCAAATCGTCCTGTATATTTCGTATAGCATTTTGTAATACATCTGGAGAGGTGACAAACATATTCGCTGGATAGATATTCAATCGATCATACTCTTCGATAAAACTATTGTTTTGAGGATCAAAAACCTCGATAGCTTCTATCTCATCTCCAAAAAAATGAATTTTGAAAGCATTATCGGCATAACCTGGATAAATATCGATAGTATCTCCTTTTACTCTAAAATTTCCATGATGGAATAAAGCTTCTGTTCTAGAATATAGAGCCTGTACCAGTTGATGTAATAATTTCGTCCTCGAAATGGTCTGACCCATTTCTAATTGTATTACATTTTTTTGGAATTCGATTGGATTTCCAATACCATATAAACACGAAACAGAAGCCACTACAATTACATCCCTTCGTCCTGATAACAGAGAAGAAGTAGTGCTAAGACGTAATTTTTCAATCTCATCGTTAATAGATAAATCTTTTTCTATATAAGTTCCAGAAGATGGAATATAGGCCTCTGGTTGATAATAATCGTAATAGGAAACAAAATATTCTACAGCGTTTTCAGGAAAAAAATTTCTGAACTCAGAATAAAGTTGTGCTGCCAGAGTTTTGTTATGTGCTAATACTAGGGTAGGACGCTGTAAACGCTCAACTACATTAGCCATAGTAAAGGTTTTACCACTTCCTGTAACACCTAAAAGGGTTTGATATTTTTGGTTGTTTTCTATTCCTGAAACTAATTGGTTTATAGCTACAGGTTGATCTCCTCTAGGTTGGAAATCAGATATAATTTTGAATTTCATATCTGACAAAATTACGAAATTTATAAATTTAGATGATAAAATAGGAAATGTAATTATTTGATTTGGTTATTGGTTTTAGATATATATCATTTTATACATATCTATCCCTTTTGCCCAGTAATTCTTATGAATTTCTATTAATCTAAATCCATTTTTCTCATAAAAAGGAAAAGCGAACTGCGAGGTTCGGACCATTATCTTTTCGATATGG
>Ga0079226_10003343_pt1 | contig 12302 bp, 11 predicted proteins | sample Poulit2014_FD_76345 | JGI IMG/M metagenome (GOLD analysis project Ga0079226, IMG submission 76345) | Agricultural soil microbial communities from Georgia to study Nitrogen management - Poultry litter 2014 | ecosystem: Environmental > Terrestrial > Soil > Agricultural land | place: USA: Georgia... | reverse complement strand
GCTGCTTCCCATGCTTTTCTTCCTGCCGCAATATATAGCTTCCAAGTACATACGAAATGTATAATTTGGACGAATAAGAAAAATAAAAACCAAGCTATTAAACTCATAATCGTTACTTTAAATATTATTGTAATTGAAGTACATCATTCATTCCGAATACTCCTTTTTTATCTTTTAACCACTCCGCAGCAATAACCGCACCAATAGCAAATCCATTTCGACTATGTGCTTCGTGTTTTATACTTATTGTGTCAATTTCGGAAGAATAGGTTACAGTGTGAGTGCCTTTAACATCTTTTTCGCGGTAAGCATAAATCGGTAAGCTATCGTTAGTATCATTGTCTAAAGCCCATTTAGTTTTTTTCCCTAAAGGGAGGAGACCTTCAGCAAGTGTTATGGCCGTCCCACTTGGAGCGTCCAACTTTTCCGTATGATGAACTTCGTCGATCCGTGCTTGATATTCAGGAAATTTTTTCATGTTCTCAGCAAGAATTTTATTTATATGAAAAAAGATGTTTACGCCCAAACTAAAATTAGAGGCATAAAGTAAAGTAGCTTCTTTTTGTTTACAAATCTCAGCTATTTCTTCATAGTGCTCAAGCCAACCTGTAGTACCACACACTACTGGTATTTGAAGTGAAAAACAAGTTTTAAGATTGTTTATTACAGCTGATGGAATACTAAATTCTATAGCTACATCAGCATCCGATAAGTTTCCTTCTTCCCAGGTGTTAGTAGCTTTATATACAATTTTATGTCCCCTGTCTATGGCAAATTGCTCGATGGTTTTTCCCATCTTTCCATATCCTATTATTGCTATATTCATAACTTTAAGTTTAATGTAAGAAAGTAGTTGGAGTGGAATTGAATAGGATCGATTTCAAATTTTGGACGAAGAGATAAGTCTTCACTAATATTAAACTGTTTAAGATGAGCGTCCACATTAGCATCTATAATATTTAATAAATAAAAACCTACTGCGACAGCTATGCTTAAATCTTTATTACGTTGAGCAGTACGTTGTGCATCTTGTAAACGTTGATTTGAAATTCTTGGAGTTTCTCCATCTCCATAATATTCATCATCTTTATACCCTTCTAAACGTCTTTTGTAAATATCACGAAAACGCTTATAATCTTTTTTATTTTCTAAATGAAAATAAATACTTGTGCCAATTCCAGCATACACAATTGGAATTTTCCAATATCTTTTATTGTAAGCTTGACCTAGCCCAGGTAATACAGCTGAATAAAAAGCAGCCTTGGCGGGTGCCAAAGGATTATATACTCCTTGTTCAAGATGGCTTTTTCCTTGAATATTTAGACTATCTTTTTCTTGAGCATGTGTAATAGTAACCCACCCCATTAAAAAGATAAATACCAAAGGAAAAAATCTATCCATGTTTTATCAATTTTAAAATTCTCTCTAAATCTTCTTGATTTTTAAATGGGACTACCATTTGTCCTTTCCCAGACTTATTTATTTTTAGGTTTACTTTACTATCTAGATATATTGAAAGCTCGTTTTTTGCTGCTTTTGCATAGTTAGGTAAACTTTTTGAGGTTTTGTTTACAGTATCCGAAGTAGGATTTTTATAACTTCTAACTAAGGACTCTGTTTGACGTACGGATAAAGATTGATCGATAATTTTTTCATAGATTTCTAATTGAGTGTGCATATCCTCAATATTGACTAGTGCTCGCCCATGACCCATAGAGATAAATCCATCTCGCATCCCAGTTTGAACAATCGGATCTAATTTAAGCAGACGTAGATAGTTAGCAATAGTCGAACGATTTTTACCAACTCTCTCACTTAGTGCCTCTTGAGTGAGTTCTATTTCTTGGATTAATCGTTCATAAGACAAAGCAATTTCAATAGGATCTAAATCTTGACGTTGAATATTTTCTACAAGAGCCATTTCCAAGGACTCTTGATCATTAGCAATCCTTACATACGCAGGAATAGTTTTTAATCCTACTAGTTTAGAAGCTCTAAAACGTCTTTCTCCACTAACAAGTTGAAACTTATTTCTGGAAATTTTTCTAACAGTAATGGGCTGAATGACCCCTAGCTCTCTTATAGAAGTAGCGAGTTCTTGTAAGGTTTCTTCATTAAAACTTGTTCGGGGTTGGAATGGATTTACTTCGATAGAGTCTACCTCTAACTCTACTATGGTGCCTACAATTTTATCAGCATTTTTATCTTCTACTGATTTGACCTCTTCTTTAGGATCATTTAATAAAGCTGATAATCCTCTTCCTAATGCTTGTTTCCTTGTTGCTTTTGCCATGGTGTTTAGCTGTTTTTTCGTATTAATTCTTCCGCAAGACTAAGATAATTATTTGCACCTATGCTGCTCGCATCATAAGTAATAATGCTTTCTCCAAAACTCGGTGCTTCACCTAACCTAACATTCCGATGAATTATCGTATCAAAAACCATTTCTTTAAAATGTTTTTGAACCTCTTCTACCACTTGATTTGATAATCGAAGGCGTGAATCATACATAGTAAGTAAAAGGCCTTCGATATCCAATGATGGATTATGAATTTTTTGTACGCTTTTAATAGTATTCAATAGCTTTCCTAAACCTTCGAGTGCAAAATATTCACATTGAATAGGTATAATTACTGAATCAGCGGCTGTAAGAGCATTTAAAGTCAGTAATCCAAGAGAAGGTGCGCAATCTAAAATGATATAATCATAAAGATGACGGATGGATTCAATAGCTTTTTTCATACGATACTCCCTTTTATCAGCATCGACCAACTCAATTTCTACTGCTACTAAATCGATATGCGCTGGAATGATACTTAAATTAGGAGAATTAGTGGATAAAATAGCCTCTTGAACTATTTCTGCAGATTCAATGACTCTATATGTTCCCAATTCTACATTATCAGCATCCAAACCTAAACCAGAGGTGGCGTTGGCTTGTGGATCTGCATCAATCAAAAGCACTTTTTTTTCTAATACTCCTAAACAAGCTGCTAAATTCACAGCGGTAGTAGTTTTACCTACACCTCCTTTTTGATTTGCAACTGCAATTACTTTGCCCATATAGTCCTCTTACTATTATTATGGCATAAAAGTACGACTATTTATGTAGAAATAAAATAGTGTAAACTTTTATGATGATTATGTTTTCTTCTCTGCGGTATGCTAAGTACTGTTATGTAGTTCGTGACAAGCAGTTTAGCATAAACTGCAATAGTACGATTTTTTATTTTCCCTTCCTACTTTTTGCTAAGACTTCCCAAAGTTCATCTGGAATCTCTTGTAAAAAGTTGAACTGTCCAGCTCCTTGTAACCACTCGCCTCCATCCAAGGTAATAACTTCCCCATTTAAAAATGAAGCATAATCTGAAATAATATAAGAAGCCAAATCACTTAATTCTTCATGTTTACCGACTCGCCCTAGTGGGATTTTTTTACTTATATCCGCGAGGTGTTGTAATTGTGGAGGTAAGAGTCTCTTTAGAGCGCCTGGAGTGGGGAATGCACCAGGAGCAATGGCATTGGTGCGTATTCCATATTTAGCCCATTCCACAGCTAAAGATCGGGTCATTGCCAAAACTCCTGCTTTGGCCGCAGCACTCGGAACTACATAAGCTGAACCAGTCCAAGAATAAGTAGTGACGATATTTAAAACACTTTTATTATATTCTTTTTTTGCAATCCAGCGTTTGGCAAGAGCCAGTGTGCAGTTACTAGTGCCTTTTAAAACAATATCAACAATTGTATCAAAAGCATTTGCACTTAATTTTTCAGTAGGAGAAATGAAATTCCCAGCAGCATTATTGACTAAAACATCAATGCTACCAGTTTTCTCTAATGCTTGATTTAGCATATTATCGACACTACTATACTCTCTCACATCACAAGAAAAAATCCATATGCTACCCTGAGTTTCTCTTTCTAACTCTTCTTTGGTAGCCTGTAGTTTTTCAAGATTTCTAGAGCTTAAAATAAGATCGGCACCAAGCAAGAGAAAGCACTTTGCCATAGCTTTACCTAATCCACTTCCTCCACCAGTAATCAAAATGGTTTTGCCTTTCAAAGCATTATTCCTTAGCATAGGTTCTTGAATGTTAGTCATTTATTTTTGATTTAATATGAAGAGAAAAAGTGCTCAATAAATAACACGATTTAGAACATCATATATTTATATATACGTCTAATATAAATCTAATTTAGATACTTAACAAAAGTAGAGGCATTTAAATTTATCTACACTTAAATATATGAAAAACAAAACCATAGGATAAAAGTAATAAGTCAAGTAGAATATGTAAGGTTATCTCCAGTGATGAACCAAACCTACTGAAAACCATCTTGGAGGCATCGGTACCGCACCAGCTTCACGATACGATTGGTTCAATGCATTTGTAATATCAGCATATATGCGTAAATTGTTAATTTGATAGGAAGTGCGTAGATCAACAAGAGTATAACTAGAGTTTAATTCTCTTTTATGATACCGGTTTTGGACTTGGATGCCAAAATTTTGATAAGTATAATTAAGACTCAATATGAATTGATGCTTTAAATTTTCTAAAATATACTTGGATTGATCTTTTTCTTCTGCAGTTTCCATTTTTGGATGAAGATAATGATAACTCAGTTGGTACCCCAGTTTATGAGAATTCTTAAAAGTGAAATCTTGCTTAATTCTAGCATATATACCTTTCATTTTATTCTCGCCAAGATTATAAGGTATGTAAGGACGTTCTGGATTTTCTCTTACCCAATCAATAAAATTGGAGATATTCCGATAGAAATAGCCGATTTTAGATTGAAAATGGGGTATTGCATAAGATAAAGCACCTTCATATTGCCATGCTTTTTCGGATTCAAGAAGTGGATTTCCGATATTTCCTGGTGCTTGGTCCAAATGTAAATCTGTAAAAGACGGTAATCGCTGTGCAGATCCTATACTAGCCGATATTTTCCAAGTGTCGTTCAGTAAATAAGCAAGATCCAATCCTGGATAGGCCTGCCAGCCGTAATCAGAATTGTAATTCAAATAGACACCTATATTTGTAATGAGTCTTCCCCAATATTTTCCTTTATATTCAATATATGCTCCATGATTATTACGATTATGTTTTCCAATATTAGTGCTATTGATATTGGATATTCTTGACTCCCAACCAATGCCAAATTCTCCAATAAATGTTGATAAGTTTAAGTTCATTTCCGCCATAAAAGCATTAGTATAATGTACTGATCTCGCTGTGTTAAGATCATGTTTAAAATAACGATAATCATCTTTGTTATATCGATTACTAACTCTAGGCATTAAAGTGAGATTACCAAATCGATGTTTTGATGAAATGCTGAAAAGTGATGTTTTATCTATTTCTTCCGAATCTTTATCACCAGGTGCAGCATAAAAACCGTTAGCACCAAATTTATTATCTATATAACTACCCAAAGCCTGAATAGAATGCTTAGTGTTAAATTGATAATTTCCATTATAAAAGAATCGAGTGTTATTTAAGGCCGTATTATAACGCTGACCATTATAGGAATCTTGGGCTACCGACAGTAAATGATTTTGTTTGCTATCTCCATAATTTCCTGTTAAGGCTATTCCACCTCCATTATAAGTGCCTTTTCCATCCCCTTCTTCTTTAGATTTAAATGAAGAGCCAGCATAAGTACTAACCATTACAAAAGGTGTGCTTTCTTTTTTTGTAACAATATTTACAGCTCCAGTTAATGCATTGGCACCATAAATACGAGCTGCAGCACCTCTGATAACTTCGATTCTTTCGATAGCTTCAATAGGTAGAGGTAAATTCATCATAATATGTGCCGTTTGATCATCTTGTAACTTTATTCCATTAAGAAGAACAAGGGTCTGTTCAAACGTGCCGCCGTCAATACTGATATCAGCTTGACCCCCGAATGGTCCGCGTTGACGAATATCAATACCGCCTGTATAACTTAAAAGCTCATTGATCGATTTTACGGGTAAATTGCTGATTTCATTTGAGTTAATGATTTGAATATCACGAGTAGTCTCATTAAAAGGAATTTCTATTCGATTACCTTTGATTAAAACTTCACTCAGATTATATAGGGTATCATTTACTATATTATCTTGAGAAAATAGATTTATACAAGGAAAAAGAATGATTGATAAAACGAATTTTTTCATAAAAGTTATTTTTTAAATTCTGGCACAAAGATTTGAATAAATACACTACCTTTGATAGTCCAGTATTAAGCTTATGAGTAGTCCAGTAAATTATTCTTTTGTAAAACATATTGTTATTGATCGTAAAAAAGCAGAACCTATTTATTTACAAATTGTTTATCGTTTTATTCAAGCTGTCCAATTACAACTTTTAAATGATGGGGATAGGATACCGGGTAGTCGTGTATTGAGCGAAAAATTAAAGGTTCATCGAAAAACTATAGTTATGGCTCTAGAAGAGCTAAAGACACAAGGTTGGATTTATACACGTCCCTCAGTGGGTACTTTTGTAAAGAATCCAGAATTGAAAGAAAATATAAATCGGACTCATCATTTTTTGTCTTCGGATAGTTCTAATTTCTCATTTAGAAGAAGTTTTATTCTTGATAGAGATACTCAGCATATAGCTTCATCTTTACAATTTACTGATGGAACTCCCGATTACCGTTTGTTAAAGATAAATGAATTAGCTAGATTTTATTCGACTGTTCTAAATCGAAAGTCTAATCGTTCTAAATTTTCTAATTCTTCTGAAATAGAGACTTCTTTCTTTAAAGAGCAATTGAGTTTTTACATTAAAACTTCGTATGACTTATATTGTTCAAAAGAAAACCTACTTGTTGCCGATAATAAGCATGTATTATTATATATCCTCACTCAATTAATGATTCAAACAGGAGATAGGGTTTTAATAGGGAGGTACAGTTGTTCTTATGCAAATATGATTTTTCAACAAGCAGGAGCAAAGGTGCTAACTTTACCTATGGATGAACAGGGAATAAAAGTTAGCCATATTAGAGAACATTTTAAGGTTAATGAAATCAAATTGCTTTATATTCAAACAAATCATCAGTACCCTACTACAAAATGTATGTCAGAGAAAAGACAAAAAGAACTTATTCAACTATCGAAAGAATTAGACTTTGTTATTATCGAAGATGGAAGTATGTATGAGCTAACTTATAATAAACTTAATTTGAATGCCCTTGTTCATCAGAATTTTAATGGTAAAGTAATATATATAGGGGATTATGGAAGCTTCCTGATACCAGGTTATCAAAACTATTATATTATTGCAGCTAAAGACTTTATTCAAGAAGCTCAAAAATATCTTACTATTTTTGGTGAAATAGATCCTTTTAAAAAAAGAGCACTAGGAGAAATGATCAGTGAAGGAGATATTCATCGGTACCGTCGTAAGGCAATTCATACCTACGAAACACGTCGTAATATATTTTCCAGTTTATTAAAAAAGCATTCTGCATTAGGTTTAAAGTTTTCTGAACCTCAAGGAGGATTAGCTTTTTGGATTACTTTTACTAAGCATTTATCGCTTTCTCATCTTGTCAAAACATGTTATCAAAATGGACTCTATATCCCTAGAAATTGTCAATATCAAAGTCCTGAAAATATATATTTAAGGTTAGGGTTTGGACATTTTAATGAGAAAGAAATGGAAAAAGCACTCCAGCTTTTTGGTAAAAGTCTGAGAGAGGTAATGTATTAAATGAGTTTTTTATTTTATATTATGAATAATAATGGAAAACAAGGAGCTATAGATGAAAATAAATAGACCTAAGTGTTAATTGTAAATTAAAATAAAGTAGTATTTGAATTATAAAATAGTTTGTAATGAAGAATCTATTATATTTGTATAAAAATCAAAAAACAATATTATGCACAGAATTGCAATATTAGCTTTCGCACTTATAATGGTAAGTTGTGGTGGAGATTCTAAAAAAGAGACTAAAGAACCCGTTTCTATAGGAGCTCCAAAAACAGAAAAAGTGGAGAAAAAAGAAAAAGCTCCTAAAGGCGTATCATACAATGAGGACGGTACCGAGGCTACCGTAACTATTGAAGGTGATGACGCAATGAGATTTAACCTAAATGAAATTAAAGTAAAAGAAGGGATGAAAGTCACTTTAACTTTAAAACACGTAGGAGAAATGGGAATTCAAGTAATGGGACACAACTGGGTCTTGTTAAAACCTGGTGTAGATATGATGGCATTTGGAATCGAAGCTGCATCAGCCGAAGCTACTGATTATATCCCTGAAGGAACTGATGAGGTAATCGTACATACTGATATGATTGGTGGAGGTGAAACGACAACAATTACCTTTGACGCACCTGCTAAAGGAACTTATGATTTTATTTGTTCTTTTCCAGGGCACGTAGCGCTGATGAAAGGTAAATTTATTGTAGAATAATAATTATTATAATTTCATTCTAGAAACCCCCTCGAAAACAAGGGGGTTTTTTAATGAATGTGTGATTCCGTTACTCAGATAAAGCAATTACTCTTCTACTATTTCGTCCTCTCCATACAGTAAGTTTTCAAAGTCTTCTTTCGGTAGGGTATTAAAATATAGACTCAAATCTATATCTTTTAGTTTTTTATGTATCTCTTCTTTGGTATAGCGAATGCCTTCAAGTAGTTTTTCTAATTCATTGATAGGGCTGCTATTAAAAAAATCACCGTATATCTTTACGTTAACGATATAACCTTTTTCCACCCATAATCTTAAATCTACAATTCCAATAGGAAATCTTTTTTCACGTCTTAAATTAAATTTAGGGGAACGCCCATAGTTCCATTCCCATTGGTCATACTTTGACTCTTTTAAATTATGAACGGCTTCCCACTCTTTATCAGTCAAGGTATAGGTCTCAAAATCACCAGCTGCATTGAGACCTTGCAAGATACGTTCTCTGAATTCTAAAATCTCTAAAGGTTCTTTGATAAATTCTTGAATATTAGCGACTCTTGACCTTACAGATTTATGTCCTTTACTAACAAGTTTAGTCATTTTCACCTGTAAAGCACGGGTCACTTCTTCCAAATCACTATTTAGAAGTAAAGTGCCATGAGTAAACATTCTTTTACCAGTAGAAAACTGAGCATTTCCAGATATCTTTCGGTTTTCAACGACCACATCGTTCCTACCTTTCATCTCAGCCTTAACTCCCATCTCATTTAAAACTTTTACAATAGGAGCAGTAACTTTTTTAAAATTATTAAAGCTTTTAATATCATGATCTGTAATAAAGCTAAAATTAAGATTGCCGAAATCATGATATACTGCACCGCCACCAGAAATACGTCTGACGACATGAATGCCTTTGTCTTCGACATATTGCTGATTGACTTCTTCTAATGTGTTTTGATTACGCCCGATTATAATGGAAGGCTCATTAATATAAAACAATAAGTAATCTTTATCTTTAAAGTTACGAACAATATATTCCTCTAAAGCCAAATTAAGATGTGGATCATTAATCCCTTCATTTTCTATAAAAATCATAGTAAGATTATTTTATTATTTGCCTATCCATGAGGCATACATTTTGTAATTATTTGCAATTCTTTGGATTTCACCCACAATATGGTCTTCGGATACTGTTTTTACTTTTTTAGCTGGAATTCCTGCATAAATGCTGTTGGACTCTACAATAGTATTTTCAAGCACCACAGCTCCAGCTGCAATAATGGAATTGCTGCCAATAATTGCGTTATCCATAACAATAGCGCCCATCCCGATTAATACATTGTCTTTTATAGTACAACCGTGCACAATAGCATTATGACCTATGGAAACATTGTTGCCGATATAAGTTTCTGTGCGTTCGTAAGTGCAATGAACACAGGCACCATCTTGAATGTTTACATTTTTACCAATCGTAATTTTATTTACATCTCCCCGAATCACGGTATTGAACCAGATACTGCAGTCTTCATCGATAGTTACATTACCAATAATACTGGCGTTAGGAGCAATAAAACAAGAGTCTGATATTTCAGGAAACCTTCCTCTGGCAGATAAAATTATGGACATATCTTTTTAGGTAAAGATATAAAAACTGAATAATGGAATCAAAGATAAAAAATGGATTTCTGTTTTTAATTCTAAAGTATTCAAAATTAGTTCAATTGTTAATTAACATATATAACGGATGTTTTTGAGTTATTTAAATGCTTATTGTGTTTAATATTGATATGTTTGTAAAGTATTTATTAAATAACGATATTATTTGTGAGCTTTACCAACTAGTTTTGGAGGATTTTTGGAATTTGAAGCTGATTAAAATTGAACCGCCTTTTTTTAATAAAGTTTTGTTTTTTCTTTATTCCTTTTGTGTCTTTATCACAAGTAGGAATTGGCACTGAATTTCCTGCATCTTCAGCTGCTTTAGAAATTTACGCTCCTAACAAAGGAGTATTGATACCAAGAGTGTCTTTGAAGTCTTTGATCGATCCTTCTCCAATTGATGGAAGAATGGTTGAAGGCTTACTCGTATATAATAATTTCATATCTGCCGAGCTCGAAAAAGGTTTCTATTATTGGAAAGATAATTTATGGCATAGTCTAGATCCAAGCCTCTCTATTGATGGTGAAACCATCACAACTTTGATCAATAATTATGATGGAACTTATACCTACACTAACGAAGTGGGTAGCTCTACAGTTATTAATTTAATCGATGCCATAAATCAATATGAACAGAAAATCGAGCTTATTGACGGTTTAAATACCGAAGTGGTAACAACCAATTATCCAAATCAAACCCAATATCAGGTAAATGTACCCATAGCTATGGGAGCTAGCTCTAATAGCGTCCCTCAATATGGAGTGATAAAAGAAAAAGAGATTCAGCCAGAGATTTTGGTCAATAATTATGGAGAGCTAGAGCTGAATTATGAGTCGATTTTTAATGTAATTAGGGTCTCTCAAGATTATTTAATAACCGATCAGGATGCTATTATTTTGGTTCAACCTTATCAAGATAATGTGAATATTAATTTGCCCGATCCATCAATGAATAAAGGAAGAAGATATACTATTAAAAAAGAAAATGAAGAAGAAGATTATTATGTCCAAGTCTATGGGAACATAGCAGGGGTCAATAATCAAATGCTATATACTGCCGTACCACATACTGGTTGGACCTTTGTTTCCGATGGTACACAATGGCGTGTAGAACAAAGGTTCTAATTATTACACCTTAAATAAATAATTCAAACACATGAAAAAAGTAGTATTCTTTGTAGGAATAGCTGTGTTATTTTTATGGGCTAATTCTACATTCGCACAACAAGGTATCGGGACTTTGCAACCTGATAAATCAGCCGCTTTAGAGGTGGTATCCACCAAAAGAGGAATTCTGATTCCCAGAGTTGATATACCAGATCTATCACAAGCTGCTCCTATACAAAACCCCGCTCATTCACTTTTAATATTTAATACAGGAAATAGTGGTACTGAGGAAGGTTTTTATTATTGGAATGATGATGGTACTCAATTGGGAGTAGGTTCCTGGATTCCTTTTGGAAGCCTAGATGAAACTGAAATTATCGCAGGAGACCATATTCATATCACGACTACACAGCAGAATAATTCGACCACTTACGAAATAGGATTAGAAGCAGGAAATATAGAAGGACAACTTTTGGTTACTAGCATTGATAATAGTGATCCACAGAACCCAGTAGCTACTGCTCAATGGGTGGATGCGTTCGAAATTATAAAAGAATTGCAAGAAGGAACTAATGCTATTACTCTAGAATCCGAAATGGACTCAAATAATATGCCTACTGGTAAAATATTATTGAAATTAGGAGGTGTACTAACCCAACCCACTGAAATACGTACAGGTTGGGATGAAATAAACAATCAGTTGGATTCTAATAATACTCTAGCCATAACAGGATTATCCGAAAGTAATGAAATGAATAAATTACTCGTTGTAACTTCCACTCCAATGAGTGAGGGAGTGGTGAGAACATTAAAGCGAAGTATTTCACAAACCATCACCTCAAGTGGACAGATAGAACTTATAAATGATTATTCTAATTATATTCCCGAGATTAATTTAGATATCGATGTAGCGAATCTTAATTCTGATATTAATTTGACTTTACCTGATCCGTTATTGAGCGAAGGCCAAACCATTACAATTCTAATTACTGATTCAAATGCTTTAGGAGAACCAAATGCATATGTCAATATATATGAGAATGATGGTAATACATTATTGACTTATGGTAGTTTGCCCTTTCAATCTTGGATATTACGCTCAAATGGAAATCTTT
>Ga0079226_10003342_pt1 | contig 12303 bp, 8 predicted proteins | sample Poulit2014_FD_76345 | JGI IMG/M metagenome (GOLD analysis project Ga0079226, IMG submission 76345) | Agricultural soil microbial communities from Georgia to study Nitrogen management - Poultry litter 2014 | ecosystem: Environmental > Terrestrial > Soil > Agricultural land | place: USA: Georgia... | reverse complement strand
CGGTATCGCCGGGCCGCGGGTGCGTTCGGCGGTCCAGCACGTCGAGCTGATCGACGATGTGATGTTCGACTTCCCCGACCTGGTCTTCGTCACCCGGCACGGGTGCGAGCCGTGGGAGGAGCTCGCGGTCAAGCTGATGCTCAAGTGGCCGAACCTGTACTACTCGACCTCGGCGTTCGCGCCCAAGCACTATCCGCAGGCGATCATCGACTACGCCAACACCCGGGGCGCCGACAAGATCATCTACGCCGGCTACTTCCCGGCCGGGCTGAGCCTGGAGCGGATCTTCGGCGAACTTCCCGCGGTGCCGCTGCGCGACGAGGTGTGGCCGAAGTTCCTGCACGACAACGCCGCCGCCGTGCTCGGGCTGGACGTCCAGGGGTAGACGCGGCGCGGGCCGGGACCGGGACGGTGTGTGCCCCGGTCCCGGCCCGCGCCGGTGGATCGCCCGATCAGCTGCAGCCGCTGGTGGCCCCGCAGCCCGAGCAGGCGAAGCAGGATCCGGCCCGCTGCATCGGGGTGCCGCAGGTCATGCAGATCGGGGCGTCCGGGGTGATCACTCCGTGCGTGCCGATCGGGGCCGTGGAGCCCTGCTCGGGCGCCGCCTCGTCGGTCTCGCGCTCGGTCGCCGCGGCGGGCGGCACCGACTGGGCGTAGGAGGTCAGATCGGCCTCGGAGTCCTCGCCGCCGGCCGGAGCGTAGCTGCCGGTCTCCAGGTGCCGGGTGCGTTCGGCGACGGTGTGGATGCCGGCCGCCGACCGGGTGTCGAAGTCCAGGTGATCGAGCGCCAGGCGGCGGAAGACGTAGTCCATGATCGACTGCGCCATCCGGATGTCCGGATCGTCGGTCATCCCGGCCGGCTCGAACCGCAGGTTGGTGAACTTCTCCACGAAGGTCTCCAGCGGCACCCCGTACTGCAGGCCGATCGACACCGCGATCGAGAACGCGTCCATCACCCCGGCCAGGGTCGAGCCCTGCTTGCCGAACTTCAGGAAGATCTCGCCCAGCCCGCCGTCCTCATACGACCCGGCGGTCAGGTACCCCTCCGCCCCGCCGACGGAGAACGAGGTGGTCTGGCTCGGGCGGCGCCGCGGCAGCCTGCGCCGCACCGGGCCGCCGGCCGCGGTCGCGTCGCCGCCCGCCAGTCCGAGCGCCACCGGATCGAACAGCCCGCCCGCGGGTTCCGCGGCAGGGTCGGCCGCGGTGGGTGCGGCCGGTTCCTTCGCCCCGGATCCGCTCGACAGCGGCTGGCCGACCTTGCAGTTGTCGCGGTAGACCGCGAGCGCCTTCAGGCCCAGTTCCCAACCGGCCCGGTAGACCTCGGCGATGTCGGCGACCGTCGCCTCCTCGGGCAGGTTCACCGTCTTGGAGATCGCGCCGGACAGGAACGGCTGGCAGGCCGCCATCATCCGCACGTGCCCGAGCGCGGAGATCGAGCGACGCCCGGTGGCGGTGTCGAACACCGCGTAGTGCTCCGGCGCCAGGCCGGGGGCGTCGACGACGTCGCCGTGTTCGGTGATGTGCGCGATGATCCGCTCGATGTCAACCTCGTCGTAGCCCAGGGTGGCCAGGGCGCGCGGGACGGTCTGGTTGACGATCTGCATCGAATCGCCCGAGGCGAGCTTCTTGAACTTCACCAGCGAGAAGTCCGGCTCGATGCCGGTGGTGTCGCAGTCCATCATGAAGCTGATCGTGCCGGTGGGGGCGAGCACCGAGGCCTGTGCGTTGCGGTAGCCGTGCTCGCGGCCCAGCCGCAGTGCGCCCTCCCAGGCCTCCTCGGCGCGCAGCTGCACGGTGTCGTCGAGCGCACCGACCGTCGGCAGCGCGGCGGTGGCGTCGTGGTGCTGACCGATCACCTTCAGGTGCGCTTCGCGGTTGAGTGCGAAGCCGTTGTAGGGGCCCACCCGCTCGGCCAGTTCGGCCGAGCGGCGGTAGGCCACCCCGGTCATCAGCGAGGTGATCGCCCCGGCCAGGGCGCGCCCGCCGTCGGAGTCGTAGCCGTTGCCGGTGGCCATCAGCAGCGCACCGAGGTTGGAGTAGCCGATGCCCAGCTGGCGGAAGTCACGGGTGGTCGCGCCGATCCGCTCGGTGGGGAAGTCGGCGAAGCTGATCGAGATGTCCATCGCGGTGATCACCAGTTCGACGGTGCGCTCGAACAGCGCGACATCGAAGGTGCCGTCGTCGCGCAGGAACTTCATCAGGTTCAGCGAGGCGAGGTTGCACGAGGAGTCGTCGAGCGACATGTACTCGCTGCACGGGTTCGAGGCGGTGATCGGCCCGGTCTCGGGGTTGGTGTGCCAGCGGGAGATGGTGTCGGAGTACTGGATGCCCGGGTCCGCGCACTCCCAGGCCGCCTGCGCGATCGACTGGAACAGGGTGGGGGCGTCGACGGTGTCGACCACCTCACCGGTCAGCCGGGCGCGCAGCCCGAAACGGGCGGCGTCGGTGCCGGTCTCGGCGCCGGCCGCACGCATGAACTCGTCGGTCACCCGCACCGAGATGTTGGCGTTCTGGTACTGCACCGAGGCGATGTCCTCGCCGCCGAGGTCCATGTCGAAACCGGCCTCGCGCAGGGCCCGGATCTTGTCCTCCTCGCGGGCCTTGGTCGCGACGAACTCACCGATGTCGGGGTGGTCGACGTCGAGCACGACCATCTTCGCCGCCCGCCGGGTCGCACCACCGGACTTGATGGTGCCGGCCGAGGCGTCCGCACCGCGCATGAAGCTCACCGGCCCGGAGGCGTTGCCGCCCGAGGACAGCAGCTCCTTCGACGAGCGGATGTGCGAGAGGTTCACCCCCGAACCCGAGCCGCCCTTGAAGATCAGGCCCTCCTCGCGGTACCAGTCCAGGATCGACTCCATCGTGTCCTCGACCGACAGGATGAAACACGCGCTGACCTGCTGGGGGCTGGCGGTGCCGACGTTGAACCAGACGGGCGAGTTGAAGCTGAACATCTGGGTGATCAGCGCATACTTCAGATCGTCGCCGAAGGCGTCGGCCTCCTCGGCGTCGAAGTAGCCGTGCTCCTGACCCGCCCGCACATAGGTGTCGATCACCCGGTCGACGACCTGCTTCAGGCTGTGCTCGCGCTGCGGGGTGCCCAGGGCGCCGCGGAAGTACTTGCTGGTCACGATCGCCACCGCGTTGTCCGACCAGTCGACGGGGAACTCCACCCCACGCTGCTCGAACACCACCTCGTTCGTGCGCCAGTTGCGTTGCACCACATCGCGGGTGCCCCACTCCACTTGGTCGTAGGGGTGGATCCCCGCGGTGGTGAATACGCGGTCGGTGGACATCGTGGTCATCCGAAAACCCTTCGCAGCAGACGGCTGGTGGTGGGGGATGCGCGGCGTGCCGCCCGGCACGCCCACACCCCCGTATGCACTAGATGTGGTGCTCGATCGAAAGCCGAGCCCTACATGTGGGAGATCCTACGCGCGGGGTCGGACACGTTCAAGGATTTCCGGCGACACGACGGCGACGCGCCGAGGCGGCCCGGCCGGCCGCCCCGGCGCGCCCGGTCAGGGGCGGGAGAGCAGCAGCGCGCAGCGCAGCAGACCGAGGTGGCTGTAGGCCTGCGGATGGTTGCCCAGGGCGCGTTCGGCGACCGGATCGAACTCCTCCGACATCAGACCGGTCGGTCCCGCGGCGCCGGCGAGCTGGCGGAACAGCTCTTCGGCCCGGTCGCGTCGACCGATCAGCAGATAGGACTCGATCAGCCACGCGGTGCACAGGTGGAAGCCGCCCTCGATGCCCGGCAGGCCGTCGTCGTGGCGGTAGCGGTAGACCGTCCCGCCGCTGCGCAGAGCGGCCTCGGTGGCCACCACGGTGGCCTCGAACCTCGGATCGTCGGCGTCGATCAGGCCCGACAGACCGATGTGCAGGGTGGCCGCGTCCAGGTCGACCCCGTCGTAGGCGTTGGTGTACGAACCGGCCTGCGGACTCCAACCGTTGGCCAGCACGTCCTCGGCGATCTGCGTGCGCAGCGGCGCCCAGTGCTCGGGCGCGGTCCGGCCGAACTCGGCCGCCAGCGCGAGCGCCCGGTCGACGGTCAGCCAGCACATGGTCTTGGAGTAGACGTGGTGGCGCGGGGCCGAGCGGATCTCCCAGATCCCGTGGTCGGCCTCGGTCCAGCGCCGCTCGACCGCGGTGGTCATCGCCTCCACCAGCCGCCAGTCCCGGTCGGTCAGCGCGTCGGCGTCGGAGAAACCGGCTGCGCGCCGGGCCCGGGCCAGATCGGCGATCAGGTCGGTGATGGGACCGAAGACGTCCAGCTGGACCTGCTGGTTGGCCGCGTTGCCCACCCGCACCGGACGCGAACCGGCGTAGCCGGGCAGGTCGTCGAGCACGGCCTCGGGCGGCAGGGTGTCGCCGTGCAGGGTGTAGAGCGGGTTGAGCCGTTCGGGGCCGGGCAGCTGATCGAGTACCCGGTGCAGCCAGTCCAGATAGGCGGTGGCCTCGGCCAGCGAACCGACCGCGACCAGGGCGGCGGCGGTCAGTGCGGCATCGCGCAGCCAGCAGTAGCGGTAGTCCCAGTTGCGCACCCCGCCGATCTCCTCGGGCAGCGAGGTCGTCGCCGCGGCCAGGATCGAACCGGTCTGGGCGTGGGTCAGCCCGCGCAGGGTTAGGGCGCTGCGCTTGGACAGCGAGGTCTTGACCGTCGGCAGGTCCAGCGATGCCGCCCAGTCGCGCCAGTGCGCTTCGGCGTCGGCGCGCCGGTCCTGCTCGGGGGCCGGGGCCGGGGCCAGATCCGTACTGCCCATACGCAATTCGAGCAGCACCGGATCGGCGCCCATCGGGATCAGGGCGGACGCGCTCTGATGGCGGCCGTCGTCGGTGATCTGCCAGTCGACCCCGGGGGCGCGCAGCACCATCGGATCGTTGGTGCCGTGCACGCGTAGCCCCTCAGCGGTGGCCTCCAGGTGCACCGGGGCCTGCCCGAATTCCGGCCGCGGGGCGAACTCCACCCGGGCCGTCCCGGTGCCGGTGAGCACGCGCGTGAGGTCGGTGCGTCCGTCGACCGTGTCGTGGGGCAGATAGTCGGTCACCGTCAGATCCGACCAGCGGGTCATCGTGGTCATGGTCGCGTCGACGTACTCCTGGCCCAGCGGCAGACCGTCGTGATCGGGCCGGACGGAGAAGTGGCCGGCCGAGTTCCCGCCGATCAGCGAGGCGAACACCGCGGCCGAGTCCGGCGCCGGGTGGCACAGCCAGGTCACCGAGGCGTCCGGGGTGATCAGGGCCTTGGCGTCGGGGGAGGCCAGCATGGTCAGCCGTTCGATCGGCACCGCGTTCTCCCCGAGCAGCCAGGCCCGCCGCTCGAGTAGCAGGAAGCCCAGCGCCACCGACACGTCCTCGGTGGTGTCGACGCGGAACTGCGCACCGCTGGGTTCGGGGCCGACCTTGACCCCGACGTCCGGGCCGCGCAGCCGCCGGAAGGCCTTCTCATCGGTGACGTCGTCGCCGAAGAACACCGTGGTCGAGGCCGCGCAGCGGCGCCGCAGCTCGTCCAGCGCGCTGCCCTTGTCGGTCTCGATCACCGACAGTTCGATCACCATCTTGCCGTCGGTGGTCTGCACCCCGGGCAGGGCGGCCGGGCCCGAACGGACCTCGGCCAGCGCCGCCTCGCCGTCGGCCCGGGAGGCGTTGCGCACGTGCAGCGCCACGCTCGCCGGCTTGACCTCCAGGTGCACCCCCGGCCGGTCGGCGGCGATCTTTTCGAGCTCGTCGACCAGCCGGGCCAGCAGGGCACGGGCCTCGGGCGTGATCTCCTGCAGGAAGCCGATGTCGAACTCCGAGCCGTGACTGCCGACCAGCGCCACCTCCGAGGGCAGGCGCGAGAGCGTCGCCAGATCCCGCAGGGCGCGCCCGGAGACCACCGCCACCGAGGTCGCCGACAGCTCGGCCAGGGCGCGGAGTGCGGCCACGGCCTCGGGGTGGGGGTGGGCCTGCATCGGGTCGTCGACGATCGGGGCCAGGGTGCCGTCGTAGTCGGAGGCGATCAGCAGCCGCGGGGCGCGGGCGGCGGCCCGCAGTGCGCGGCGCATTTCCAGGGGCAGGGCATCGGTGGACAACGCGGCGACCTCGCTCAGGGGCTGGGATGTGTCGGGCGGGCCGGCCACGGGCGTCCGGCCCGCACCCACTCTAAACGCGCTCCGGCCCCCGAGCCCGGCCATGGCCCGGGCAGGCGGGTCTTTTCAGGCGGGGATCAGCCCTCGGTGTCGGCGCCGGTCGGGGGCTGATCGATCGGGCGCGGCTCCTCGCCCATCACCAGGCGGATGGTCAGCGCCAGCCGGTCGGCCACGTCGGTCGCGCTCGCCCGCCGGGTCAGCCAGGCCACCAGGTTCGACATCCATACGTCCGAGATCACCCGGGAGATGTCGAGCTGGTGGGCGGTGGGCTCCTCGGCGTCGGTGAAGGCGCGCGCGAAGATGCGGTCGATCAGTTCGCCGACGTGCGCGACCTCCGCGGCCGCCGAGGCGTCGGCGAACATGAACGCGCGCGTCATCGCCTCGGTCAGCATCGGGTCGCGCTGCATCACCGTGGTGATCTGCGAGACCATCAGCTCGAGCCGCTCGCCGATCGGCATGTCTTTGGGCCAGGCCCGGTCGGTGCGCGAGTCGATGCGCTCGAACTCGCGTGACAGCGCGGAGACCAGCAGGTGCACCTTGGACGGGAAGTAGCGGTAGAGCGTGCCCACCGCGACGTCCGCGCGTTCGGCCACCGCGCGCATCTGCACCGCCTCGTAGCCGCCCTTGGAGGCCAGTGCGAGAGTGGAGTCCAAGATGCGCTTGCGGCGCTCGCGCTGGGCGTTGGAACTCAAGTCCCCATCACTCAGCGTGGACACGGCCGCCGAGGAGTCGTGCCGGGAACGCGGTGCCATGGATGCTCCTCACGATCGACGGGCCGCCGGAGTTCGACGGGCGACGGGAATCATAGTAGAACACGTTCTAGGCGGGATGTGGGCTACCCGCCGGTGTCCGCTGACTGAGCCCGCCGGGTGCCGGGCGCCCGCGCGGGTGCTGTAATGCGGACATACGAGCATTGTCCGGCCCTGGCGAAAGAGACGGGAACGAGAGTGGACTTCACTCACGAACAAGAGCAACAGGCGGTGGCCGAGGTCACCGCCCAGGTGTTGCAGGCGGCGCAGGCCACCGAGCTGCCCGCCGACGCGGATTACGATGAGGCCCTGTGGGCCCGGATGGCCGCCGAGGGGGTGCTCTCCCTGCCGCTGCCGGCCGCCGTGGGCGGTGACGATCTGGGCATCTCCGAGATCGGTGTGCTGCTGACCGAGGTCGGCAAGACCGCGGCCCTGGTGCCGGCACTGGAGACCTTCGCGCTCGGCGCCCTGCCGCTGGTGGCCCTCGGGGCCGATCCGGCGCGCTGGCTGGCCCCGGTCGCCGAGGGGGCGATCCTCACCGGCGCCTACGCCGAACCGGGCGCGGCGCTGCCCGCCGACCCGTCGACCACCGCACGTGCGGACGGCGACGGCCACCTGGTCTCGGGCCACAAGATCTCCGTGCGCTACGCCGAACAGGCGGCCGCCGTGCTGGTGTCGACCGACGCCGGCATCGCGGTGGTCGACCCGCGGGCCGACGGGGTCGAGCTGATCCGCATCCACACCGCCACCGGCACGCCCGAGTACACGATGGTGCTCACCGATGTGCGCATCGACGCCGACGCGCTGCTGACCGGGGCGTCGCTGGCGGACGTCTACCGCATCGTGCTGGCCGGCACGGTCTCCTACGCCGCGGGGCTGGCGCTGGGCGTGACCACGCTGACCGCCGACCACGTGGGCACCCGCGAGCAGTTCGGCAAGGCCCTGGCCAGCTTCCAGGCCGTGGCCCAGCAGATCGCCGACGTCTACGTCATCGCGCGCACCCTCGAGCTGGCCGCGACGGCCGCGGTGTGGAACCTGGCGGGCGAGCGCGGGGCCGACGAGGACCTGGCCACGGCCGCCTACTGGTTCGCCGACCAGCTGCCGGTGGCCATGCAGATCTGCCACCACCTGCACGGCGGACTCGGCGCCGACATCACCTATCCGATGCACCGCTACTACGAGCTGACCAAGGACCTGTCCCGGCTGGTCGGCGGCGGTGCCCAGCGGCTGGACATCCTCGGAGCGCTCGGCGCCCGCGAACTCGGTGTGGAGGTCACGTGTTCATCGATCTGACCGACGAGCAGAAGGCCCTGCAGGCCGAACTGCGCGAATACTTCTCGACCCTGATCTCGCCCGAGGAGGCCGAGATCATGGTCACCGAGCGGCACGGTCCGACCTACCGCGAGGTCATCCGTCGGATGGGCCGCGACGGCTGGCTCGGCGTGGGCTGGCCGAAGGAATTCGGCGGCAAGGGCTTCGGGGAGATCGAACAGCAGATCTTCACCAACGAGGCCGTGCGCGCCGACGTGCCGCTGCCGTCGGTGACCCTGCAGACCGTGGGCCCGACCCTGATGGTCTACGGCACCGAGGAGCAGAAGGAGAAGTTCCTGCCGGCGATCCTGGCCGGTGAGGTGCACTTCGCCATCGGCTACTCCGAGCCGGACGCCGGCACCGACCTGGCGGCGCTGACCACCAAGGCCGTGCGCGAGGGCGACGAGTACATCGTCAACGGGCAGAAGATCTTCACCACCGGCGGCCACGACGCCGATTACCTGTGGCTGGCGGTGCGCACCGGCACGGCCGATTCGCGCCACCGCGGGATCTCGATCCTGATCATGGACACGAAGGACCCGGGCTACTCCTGGACCCCGATCATCACCGCGGACAACGCCCACCACGTCAACGCCACGTACTACGAGGACGTGCGCGTGCCGGCGAACATGCTGGTCGGCGAGGAGAACCAGGGCTGGCGTCTGATCACCACCCAGCTCAACCACGAGCGCGTCATGCTGGGCCCCTCGGGCCGGGTAGGCGGGATCTACGACCGGGTGCGCGACTGGGCGCAGCGCCCGGGCCCGGACGGCGAGCCGCGGCTGACCCAGCCGTCGGTGCGCCGGGCACTGGCCGAGATCCAGGCCACCTACCGGCTCAACGAGCTGCTCAACTGGCAGGTCGCCTCCGCCTCCGGCGCGGTCGACATCGCCGACGCCTCGGCGACCAAGGTCTTCGCCACCGAGCGCATCCAGCGGGTGGGCCGGCTGGCCGAGGAGATCGTCGGCGCCTGGGGCGACCCGGCCGATCCGGAGACCGGGGACCTGCTGCGCTGGCTGGACGTGCAGACCAAGCGCAACATGGTCATCACCTTCGGCGGCGGGGTCAACGAGGTCATGCGTGAGCTGATCGCCACCGCCGGGCTCAAGCTGCCGCGGGTGCCGCGATGAGCGCCGGGCAGAGCGCCGAGGCGACGGCGCAGCAGATCCTGTCGGGGGCCGAGAAGGTCCGGGCCGGCGGGGCCAGCGCCTCGCGGGCCGGCCGCGACCCGATCAACCAGCCGATGGTCAACAACTGGGTCGAGGCGATCGGGGATGCGAACCCGATCTACACCGACGAGGCCGCGGCGCGTGCCGCCGGCCACCCGGGTGTGGTCGCCCCGCCGGCGATGGCGCAGGTGTGGACCATGCGCGGTCTGCACGGCGAGCGCACCGCCGACGATCCGCTGGGGCTGATGACCGAGATCCTCGACGAGGCCGGTTACACCTCGGTGGTGGCGACCAACTGCAACCAGATCTATCACCGCTACCTCACCCCCGGTGAAGAGGTGACGATCGAATCGGTCCTCGAGGACGTCGTCGGCCCCAAGACCACCGGACTGGGCGAGGGCTGGTTCTTCACCACCCGCAGCATCTGGCGCGACAACGCCGGTGAGGCGGTCGCGGAGATGGAGTTCCGGATCCTGAAGTTCCGGCCCGCGGCCGCGGACGACGCGCCGGCGGCCGGCCCCGATACGGCCGTGGCCGCCTCGGGCGCCTCGGTCGAGGACCTGGACGGGTCGAAGATGATGCGTCCGCAGGCCTCGCGCGACACCAAGTTCTTCTGGGACGGGGTCGCCGCGCACGAACTGCGGATCCAGCAGCTCGAGGACGGCCGGCTGCAGCACCCGCCGATCCCGGCGCTGTGGAAGGACAAGACCGAGACCACCGACTACGTCGTGGCCTCGGGTCGGGGCACGGTGTACTCGTTCGTCGTCCACCACGCCCCGCGCGTGCCGGGCCGACAGCTGCCGTACGTGGTCGCCCTGGTCGAACTCGACGAGGGTGTGCGCATGCTCGGCGAGCTGCGCGACGTCGATCCGGAGGCGGTCGAGATCGGTATGCCCGTCGAGGTCGACTTCATCGACTTCCCGGGCGACCCGGAGGTGCGCGGACAGGAGCCGTGGCACCTGTACTGCTGGCGACCGGTGGAGGAGAAGCGATGACCGTTCCCGTCAACCCCCCCGCCGTGGCGGTCGGCGATGTCCTGCCGGAGCTGAAGATCGAGGGCAGCCCGACGTTCATCGCGGCCTCCGCTCTGGCGACCCGGGACTTCGAGGACGTCCACCACGACCGGGACCGGGCGCAGGCCCGCGGCTCGAAGGACATCTTCGTCAACATCTTGACCGACACCGGTCTGGTGCAGCGCTACGTCACCGACTGGGCCGGGCAGAAGGCCCGCATCCGGTCGATCGCGCTGCGGCTGGGCGTGCCCTGGTACGCCTATGACGACCTGACCCTGACCGGTGCCGTGGAGTCGATCGACGACGACGGTCTGGTGACCCTCGCGGTCACCGGCACCGACTCGCTGGGCAAACACATCACGGCCACCGTCACCCTGGTGATGGACGGCACCGAGGAGGCATCGGCATGAGCACGCTGAGCGACAAGGCGGCCATCGCCGGTATCGGCGCGACCGACTTCTCCAAGGATTCCGGACGCAGCGAACTCCGGCTCGCGGCCGAGGCCGTCAAGGCGGCCCTCGACGACGCCGGGCTGACCCCGGACGACGTGGACGGCCTGGTCACCTTCACGATGGACACCAACATCGAGATCGCGGTGGCCCGGGCGCTGGATATCCCGGAGCTGAAGTTCTTCAGCCGCATCCACTACGGCGGCGGTGCCGCGGCGGCGACCGTGCAGCAGGCGGCGATGGCCGTGGCCACCGGGGTCGCGGACGTGGTCGTGGCCTACCGGGCGTTCAACGAGCGCTCCGGCATGCGCTTCGGTCAGGTCAACACCGCGCTGGTCGATCAGGTCAACGCCTCGGGCGTGGACTACTCGTTCTCCTACCCGCACGGGATGGGGACCCCGGCCGGCACCGTGGCCATGATGGCGCGGCGCTACATGCACGAGACCGGGGCGACCAGTGAGGACTTCGGCAGGATCGCGGTGGCCGACCGGGCTCATGCGGCGAACAACCCGAACGCCTTCTTCTACGGCAAGCCGATCACCCTCGAGGACCATCAGGCCTCGCGGATGATCGCCGACCCGCTGCACCTGCTCGACTGCTGCCAGGAGTCCGACGGCGGCGTGGCGATCGTCATCACCTCGCCCGAGCGGGCCAAGGACCTCAAGCAGCGTCCGGTGCGCATCCTCGCCGCGGCCCAGGGCAGTGCCCGGGACCAGTACACGATGATGAGCTACTACCGGCAGGAGCTCGCCGCCATCCCCGAGATGGGTCTGGTCGGCGACCAGCTGTGGGAGCAGTCGGGGCTGCGGGCCCAGGACATGGACATGGCCGTGCTCTACGACCACTTCACCCCGTACGTGCTCATGCAGCTCGAAGACCTCGGCTTCTGCCCGCGCGGCGAGGCCAAGGACTTCGTCCGCGAGCCGGGGGCGCTCGAGGTGGGCGGCCGGCTGCCGATCAACACCCATGGCGGCCAGCTCGGCGAGGCCTACGTCCACGGGATGAACGGCATCACCGAGGGCGTGCGCCAACTGCGCGGGCAGTCCTACAACCAGGTCGACGGCGCCGAGCGGCTGCTGGTGACCGCGGGAACCGGAGTGCCGACCTCGGGACTGGTGCTCGGGGTCTAGACAGTCCGCGACCGTCCGCATCCGTGCGGGACGGGTCGATGACGACCGGGTGTGGGCCGGCGATCTACGGATCGCCGGCCCACACACTTTCTCATCGCCGAACCACGGGAGGGTGCGAGGCGCCGGGGAGGCCGGGAAGCGCCTGTCGACCGGTCCACGGCGGGTTTCGGCGGTCCTCCGGTGCCCGCCTGCACCTACCTGCCCACAGGAAACCTGTGCTGACCTGGTGATTTGGTGTTTTGGATTCTGTTCGCGTAACTTATGAGTCAGCCGGAGCGGCGAGCACGACCCCAGCTCGGAGCGAGATCGAAGAGCTGGGTTGCAAGAGCGTGCGAGTGTGCTACAGTGGCT
>Ga0079226_10003341_pt1 | contig 12306 bp, 10 predicted proteins | sample Poulit2014_FD_76345 | JGI IMG/M metagenome (GOLD analysis project Ga0079226, IMG submission 76345) | Agricultural soil microbial communities from Georgia to study Nitrogen management - Poultry litter 2014 | ecosystem: Environmental > Terrestrial > Soil > Agricultural land | place: USA: Georgia... | reverse complement strand
GCATCAGCAACTGATACAATCAAATAAGTCCTCGGGGGCATGGCGCAATTGGTAGCGCATCTGCTTTGCAAGCAGAGGGTTAGGGGTTCGAGTCCCCTTGCCTCCACAAATTGTCCTGAGTCGCGACATCGTTGACAGGTGAGTCGTGACATGGTTGACAATAGCTCTGGAATTTATTTTCTGGAGCTTTTGTCGTTGGTGGGGTTTTTATGGGTTCACTTGTTGAGGGGTTTTCGCCAGGTGGGTGCTTGGTAATCCTTGGTGGCATCGAGGTGATGTTCGGTGAGAATCTCACCGGTGGCGGCATTGGAGACGGTGACGTGTTCGCTGTGGATCAGCATTAGGACGTGTGTGCCACGATAGGCAGCTCCGATGCCTAAGTGCCGGATTTTGCTGGCGTAGCGCAGTGTGACTTTCCCGTTGGTGTCGACCTGATCGGTGCGGGTACGGTATTCGGGGGCGTGAGTGGTATTTGGTGTTGCTTTGGGTAGGGCTGTATAGGCTTGGGCTGGTGTGCGGCGGTTGATTGCTCGGTGGGGTCGGTCGGTGTTATACCAATGTTGGAAAGCCTCTATTATAGTTTGTAGCTGGCTGATGGATTCGGGCAGTGGTCGAGCGTCTAGCCAGCGTTTCAGGGTTTGGTGGAAGCGTTCAATTTTGCCTTGGGTCTGTGGGTGGCCGGGTGCCCCGTTGCGTTGTTGGATCTGGTGGGCTGCTAAGAGTTTTTCGAACCCGGTTTTGGCTCCGGGTCGGGACGCGAAGCGAGCGGTGAAGACCATCCCGTTATCGGTCAGGGTGGCAGCTGGTGGCCCATAGGTGCTGATCAGTGTGTCCATCATGGTGACGACCTCAGCCTTGGTCCACAGGGTTTTGGCTTGGATGGTCAGCAGCAGTCGGGAATGGTCATCTAAGAAATCTAGGATGTCTATGCGGGTGCCGTCGGCTAAGAACCAGTAGGTGATATCGGCTTGCCAGCATCCGTTGGGCAGCTCGGCTTGAAACCGAATATATGAGGATTTGGGACGTTTCTTCGGCTGGGGTTGTATTAGTCCGGCTTGGTGTAAGATGCGTCGGATTGTTGACGTTGAGGGAGCCTGCAAGCCTTCGCGTTGTAGATGCCAGGTAATGGTTGCTGGGCCGGCATCGGCACCATCAGCCACCAGCGCGCGGCGCAAGGCCACGATGCGTTTCCGTATCGTTTGGTTGGTGGTCCGGGGTCGGGATTTGGGGGCCCGTGATTGCGGTTGCACCGCAGCAACACCACCGGTTTGATAGCGGTGGACCAGTTGATGCACCCACTGACGAGACACCCCAAATTTTGCTGCAGCCTGGACGATGCTTAGGCCATGATCAACTACTGAGCGAGCAATGACGAGATTCTTTTGTGAGCTAGACATGCCCCATCATCGCGTTGTTGGGTGTCAATGATGTCGCGACTCACCGGTCATTGGTCACTGTCTCAAAGTGTCAAGGGTGTCGCGACTCAGGGGACAACAACGATCATAGGGGTTCACCCGCGCCAAAAGGTGTCAACGATGTCGTGAAACAAGACACCCTTGCCTCCACAAATTTCCTGAGTCTAACCTGCTCATAAATGCTCCAGAGAAAATCTCTGGAGCATTTGTCTTTCCACGGGTTAGTTAGAGGTTCCTCCGGTGGTGCATTTGCACCAGGTGTTCAGTAACCCTGTGGCTTGCTCGCCGCGGCCAGGCAAGTGTTGGTACGTTCCCGGGTGAGGCCGCGAGGTTGCAGGCCGGAGACCTGATCAATAAGGCGTCACTTGAATACGCCAGCCGATCCAAATGACATATCACCAAGGTTTCTCCGAGACACAACTGGTTCACCTCTACGCATCTCAGTGGACCGTAGGGAAAGCACTCAGCATAGATCCAGCAGCGAAGGCTCAACGTTAGCCTTCCAGCCCTTACTGCTATCTGATGTGTCTTACGAGCATCTACAATGCATACAAGACCTTAGCGAACGTTTGGCCGCGCACTTAGGCACTGAGTCTGCTGACTCTGACGAATCGAATCAGCGGATGAGCTTCTGTTGCGGTGGTAGCAGAAGTAAAATACTTCCAGCGTTTCAATCGGTATTTTTGACGATGATCTATGGCTGGGGTGTTGAGCTGGGAAGCACACGACCATCATCCCGTCACATTAATTCGTAGGCCCTTCTAGGATATTTCTTAGGTTCCATAAGGATCTGGTCGCTGGCTGTGGTATGGCTGTTGTTCCCTGTTATTGCATGATCTGGGGTATTGCCGCCAGTGGTTCTAATGAGTATCGTATTGCCACCCAGTTTCCCCATCCGCAGCTTTAGTTATCCGGAGTTAGATCCACGTCGCCTACCCATGGTTCTGCGAAGCCGTCATAAGTGCCATCATTCAAAGCGATGGTGAGCCACTGGTCAACGTAGTGTTTGAATACCGTGTCGTCTTGGGGGAGCATGTAGCCCATCACGGAGTAATCGAAAGTTTCGTCTGGGTTGGCCGCGCAAAGTTCATCGTATTCGTTTGCTATATAGAGGACTTCGGCACGGTCAGTAGTCATGACATCAGCATTACCATTCGCGACCTCATCAAAGATAGTGAGGTTGTCGTGAGTGACAAGCTGTCCGTCGGGGAAATGTTCTTCGGCGAATTTCTGATTCGTACCGCCCTCGGGGAAGATGGAGATAACTCCTGGCTGGTTGATCTCCTCGATGGTTTGAAATTTCTCTACGTTTTCGCAACGGGTTATTGGCATTTTTCCGTCTTCGAGGATCGGCGTTGTGAAAAAGACTTGCTCCGCGCGATCAGAGTTCATGGAGATACCACCGACCCCAATGTCGCAGTCAGCAAAAAAATCATCCATGAGGTTGCTCCAGCTCGTATGGACCCAGTCGACTTCCACGCCTATGGTGGATGCTAAATCCTTTGCCATGTCGACGTCGATGCCAGTCAACTCATCTGTCTCTTCGTCCAGCTCGGTGAATGGGGGATAATCTCCGGTGGTGCAAACACTGAGCGTACCGCTATCCTGAATTGCGCTGAGTCGGTCTGTGGCTTTTTCTTGCGAGGAGCTTTCGGAATTAGTGGCTGCTCCTGAGCAGGCGGTCAACCCGATAAGAGATGCAATCGTCCAAAGTAGGAGCCAATTTTGGTTACCCGACAACAAGAACATGGTTTCCCTTCGTAAGTGATTTTCATCATAATACCAAACATGTGGTGTACATCACGGCCGTGAAGGGGTGCAAAGTGCTGGGAATGTAAGGATTATTATCCGGGTAGCTGTGCGTGATCCTAAGTTTAGGGTTCGAAACCACGTTCAGCAGGGTTTCCCTAACCTTCCGTCGGGTGCATAGCAGCGTGGTCCGGTCGTCTGCAAGATGAGCGATTCGATTGAAATCCAGCCACTGAGTTGGCGTACGGCTCGATCAGATCGAACCCCGGATTGGCAATAAATTACGGTCTCTTCGTTGCGCGGCAGCTCAGCAGCACGTTGTTCCAAGTGTCCTAGTGGAATGCTCATCGCACCTGGAATCCAGCCGAGCTCCACTTCGTGAGGCTCGCGGACATCAAGGAGTACGGGTGCTGTGGCACTCTGTTGACGCATTTGCGCCAGTTGCTGGGCCGTCAATGTTTGGACCCATTTGAAACTCCCCTTGAATTAATATGTAATAACATATTACGATAAATGTGATACAGATCATATATGGCAAAGTTGCTAACAAAGAAAAACGCGAGTTTACCCAAGCTTGAAGCGCACTAATTACGCGCGATAAGTCATGAAGGGGCAATAATGAAGTCTCGGAAAATAACTAAGGTCATGGTTGCACTGTGTACCGGCGCAATGATGCTAACTGCGTGCGGGGATTCGGAGGCCGTGGATGATAAAAGTGTTCACATTGTTTATACCCCGTTCGATGAAGGTATTGCGGCAACATTTTTATGGCAGCACATTTTAGAAACTGAGGGTTATGATGTCGAATTGACGCTTATGGATCCAGGTCCAGCTTATGCAGGGGTAAGTCAGGACGATGCTGATCTATATCTTGCCGCTAATCCTGGAACTCACAGCGACTACTGGGATGAGTACAGTGATGGATTTGAATCCATTGGAGTATGGTATGAGCCTTTACGTCACGCTTTAGCGGTGCCAGATTACGTTCACGATGAAGGCATCGAGACTATAGACGATTTAGCTGGCCGTGCCGACGAATTCGGTAATCAAATTGTGGGGATCGAATCTGGTGCGGGCATTATGCGGGAAGCACAGGAAGCGACAGAGATCTATGATCTCGATGGATATGACTTGCTCGAAAGTAGTACCGCAGCGATGCTTGCCGACTTTGGAGCGGCTATTGAAAACGACGAATGGATTGTTGCAACAGCATGGAACCCACACTGGGCAGTTGGTGAATATGATCTGGAGTTGCTCGATGACCCCGAAGGCATATTTTCTGATGGTGATACATACGAAGTTATCGCAAGTGAATCCGCTCAAAACAACTCAGATCTGATGGATCTGCTTTCGGAATTTGAAATGAACGATGACGAACTATTTTCTCTGCTTGGTGAGGTCCGAGACGCTGACGATGGTAATGAGGATAGCGCGGTTGAAGCTTGGCTTGAGGAAGACGAACACCAAGATTTGATCGATAAGTGGGTTTCTGACGCTAATGTTGACTGACGCTCTGTAGTCGAAGCGGGCATCATAAATGAGACGGTAGATGAGTCTAACTACCGACAACATTGTTCTAGGACTACTAGCTACTTAGCCATGATATGCCGTCCGCGCACGTAAAGAAGGTGATTCACATGCCAAACAAATTGCTATTAGCTGCGGCAGAAAGTAGAAGACTCGAAAGATTCGCTACACATAACAAAATGAGCAAAGCAATCGTTGATCGTTATGTGGCAGGAAAAACGCTTGAAGATGCCTCTAGGGTAGCGAGACAACTCAAGCGAAGAAATATTCATACGTGTCTGAATCCGCTCGGTGAGTCAGTGGACGACCGTGAAGACTGTGACAGGGCGACGCAGGATTATATTGATGGCGTAAAGATGCTCACAGAACATATTCCAGATGGAAGCGTTTCGGTAAAGCCATCGCAACTGGGGATGTTAGTCGAACCAGAAGTCTGTGCGGCAAATGTGCGAAAAATCCTTAGTGTTGCGAAAGAAAATGATATTGCTGTCGAGATCGATATGGAACACAGCTCTATCCATGATCAAACGGTAGAAATGGTCCGCGAGCTATTAAGCGAATATCCTCACACCCGTCTAGCAATTCAGTCTTATAGTAGAGCAGCACCTGATGTATTGCAAAGTTTCAAACAACAAGGCCTTCGGATTCGTCTAGTAAAGGGTGCGTTTCAGGAAAATGCTGAGACTGCTATTCAAAATGCTAGAGATGTCACGTCACAGTATAACCATCAGGCGCGCTGGGCGCTGCAGCATTTACCGGAGCCTGCTTTTGGTACTCATGACCACCGTTGCATTGAGTTTATCAAAACAGAAGCCGCCGAACAGGGACTAGGTAAAGACGAGTTCGAATTCCAAATGCTTTACGGTATTCGGCCGAAATTACAGGAGAGTTTAGTCAAAGACGGATATCGAGTCAGAATTTATTTACCCTACGGGGAGGAATGGTACCCGTATTTGATGCGTCGCATGGCTGAACGACCCGCGAACTTGTTTCTGTTCCTCCGATCATTGATTGGTACGTGACAGTGGCAAAAACTTTTTGTGGTCTTTCATGTGCTATCAAAACTCAGCAGTTCGTAAATTTTATTCCAAGGGTTTTTGAACCAATAAATTGATAGGAGTAAATGGATTATGTCGCAAGCAACTCATATGGCAGGAAACTTTCGAATCCCTTATCCAAGTAACTTGCCAGAACGAACATTTGAACCCACATCTGAAGAAGCCGCCAACGTTGGTACGTTAATCAAAGAATTTTCGTCATCACCGAAAGAACTGGCGCATTATATTAACGGCGAGTGGGTTATCGACGGAAATACAGCAAAAGTCACGGCGCCACATGACCATAAATTAGTGCTAGCAGACTTGCCTTTCGCGACGGAAAAAACAGTCAATAGGGCAATCGATGCAGCTCTAAGTGCTCAAGATTCATGGGCTAGAACCCCGTGGTGGGAACGTATTGCTATATTCTTGCGGGCTGCTGATCTTGCCAGTGGAAAATATCGTGATGAATTAGTAGCTGCGACAATGATTGGCCAGTCAAAGACTTTCCATCAAGCTGAGATTGATGCCCCCTGTGAACTCACAGATTTCTTTCGCTACAACGCATATAACGCTTCGAAAATTTATGATGACCAGCCGAGAGCACTTGAAGGAAAAGGTACCTATTTAGATCAGCGCCCACTTGAAGGTTTTGTGTTGGCCATGACGCCGTTCAATTTCACAGCAATTGCCAGTAACCTTCCAACGACTGCTGCGATGATGGGGAATGTTGTGGTCTGGAAACCGTCTGAAAAAGCAGCGCTAAGTAATGACGTAATCATGCGCCTCTTGATCGAAGCAGGGCTGCCAGAAGGGGTAATTAACTTAATACACGGCGACGGGGAACTGATTTCGGACGTGGCCATGCGGCATCGAAACTTTGCCGGTCTATCTTTCACGGGATCTTCTGCAGTATTTCGGGGACTGTTCCGTAAAGCTGGTGAGAATATGGATGCTTACCGATCCTTTCCCCGGTTGGTGGGAGAAACAGGCGGTAAGAACGCCGTGGTGGTGCATCAGACGGCTGATGAGGATGCGGTGCATGCTGCCCTAATCCGGGCGGCTTTTGAATTTCAAGGACAAAAATGTTCTGCGGCATCACGGGCTTACATTCCAAGATCTATGTGGACAAGTCTCAGAGATCGGCTGGTCGAAACCACGGAAGGGCTGAAAGTCGGAGATCCTGCCGACCATGACACTTTTGTTGGAGCCGTCATAGATGAGAAGGCTTTAGATCGGTTACACAGCGCGTTTGAAAAAGCGAAAGGCCTGGATAGTCACTCTCTTCTAACTGGTGGGACTGTTGACTCATCTCAGGGATGGTTTGTAAGGCCAACGATTTTTGAGACAACTGACCCAGAGGCATTTACGATGCAAGAGGAATTCTTTGGTCCATTATTGGTTGTATATCCCTATGAAGATGAAGACTGGTCGGAAATGCTAAGTCTCGTCGAATCTACGAGTGATTACGCACTGACGCTCTCCATCTTTAGTCGTGAGCGTTCCGCAATTAGTGAGGCTCTGGATACCCTGCGCAATGCTGCCGGTATGACGTATGTCAATGAAAAACCGACCGGGGCATTAATGGGTCAGGTCTCCTTCGGTGGTGGAAGAAGCTCAGGAACAAACGATAAAACAGGTTCCCGTTTATCTCTTCAGAGATGGTTGTCAGGTCGCTTTATCCAAGAAACGTATGCGCCAGCTACTGACTGGACCTATGCATACATGGGAGTATAAGCCGTTTTAGGCACTGGGTTCCTTAGAAGTGCTGTGACGAAACACGAAGAGGACAGCCACGAACTAGCCAACATGGCTTAGCGCGCAGTCGGCTGCACTTGCATGGGTGGTAAGCAGACGGAGGAGAGATGAAATTACCGTTACGGATAGAGGCAAAAACCCTTGTAGAAGGTACTGCTCAGGGGCCAGTCTGTGCCAGTAAAGACAGACTAAGTTTCTGGGGTGGTTTTGATCCTGACACAGGCCGGGTTATCGACCAGAGACACTCATTATTTGGATATACGTTAACAGGTACTGTCTTTGTTTTGCCACATGGAAAAGGTTCAAGCACCGGGAGCCCAGTGCTGCTAGATGCATTGATACAAGGAACAGCACCGGCAGCGATCTTATTAAATCAGGTCGATGAAATTATCGCGCTAGGTGGTGTTGTGGCGGACGAGTTTTTCAATAAATCGATCCCGATTCTTGTTTTGGAAGATTCCGATTATTGCGTAGTTGAGCAAGCGGCATACATAAGAATTGAGCACAGGGGGCTCCTTAAAGTGTTCAGGCGGGGAACGTCACCATGACAAAAGTATTGGAATTGTCAGAATATGATGAGTCATTGCTGAGCGGTGATTTTGGGGAGGCCCCTAAGATAGCAATGCGTATTTTGACTCGTATTGCGAAGATGCAGAACGCGAGAGAACTTTTAGATATCTCGCATGTACATATAGGCGGGAGTATTTATACCGGTAAGGGGAGTCTCACAGTCATTGAGCGCTTCGTTGAGTACGGTGCAAGAGTCACGGTACCTACAACAATTAACGCTATTTCTGTTGATAAACGACAATGGCGTGCGCATAATGTCGATGAAGAGTTTGCAAAAAAAGCTATTCGTTTGGCAAACGGTTATGAACGGATCGGAGCGTCGTCGATCTTCTCGTGTACTCCATATGTATTCCCCGAAGCTCCGCAGCGTGGTCAAGACATTGTATGGGCGGAGTCAAATGCCATCACATTTGCAAACAGTGTTATAGGCGCGCGTGCGAATCGTCATGGAGATTTTCTCGATACCTGTGCGGCTATTACAGGTAGAGCACCCAAAACTGGACTCCACATTTCTCACAATCGAAATGCTAATTTTCTGGTAGAAATCCCGTCTTTCCCTTATGTCGACGACTCCTTTTATACTGCTCTGGGATACCTCATAGGGCAATCCGCTGGCAATTTGATACCCGTAATTCAGGGGATCGAAGTTACGCCGTCAGTTGAAGAATTGAAATTATTGTGTGCAGCGGCTTCAACATCGGGGGCTGTTGGACTGATACACATTGTGGGCGTTACACCAGAGGCCCCTACGCTAAAGACCGCGCTTGATGGGAAAAAGCCACACCGAACACTGCAGGTTACTGAGGCTATGTTGCACAAGACGCTGCGGTCACTGACTAGTGCACAGGGTGCCCCGCATTTGGACTTAGTTGTTTTGGGAAGCCCGCATTTTACTCTAGGTGATTTTTACGAATTAGCGCAGCTAACGCCAGGACGAAAAGTCAACCCACACACGAATGTACTGATCACTACAAGCCGGTTTGTACTCGATGAAGCGCTATCAAAAGGCTGGGCCCAGGAAATTGAACGTTTTGGTGCACAAATTCGTACTGATACTTGCCTTTGTATGCTTAGCCCCGCCAATTTGCCGCAAGGAACGCGATCTGTAATGACAAATTCTGGAAAATTTGCCCACTATGGACCAGGTCTTATACGTCAAAACATATGGTATGGATCTTTAGAAGAGTGTATAAACTCTGCTGAACGTGGTGTTCCGGTAACTCGGACACCTAGGTGGCTTTCGTAGATTATATATCAAAAATCACACAAAAATAAAGTAGCCTCTTGCATTGTTTGAGGCAGAGCCGTTGATTCTTTTGAAGAGGTAAGCCAGATATCTAATGTTTGCTTACGGAAAAGTGAACTTTAACAGACGGAGAACTGATGATACGTGTAACATGCAGAGATCTCGTAGATATGGCTGCCAGAGGTTTACGAGATGTAGGCTTCTCTGAAGCGGTAACTGAATCTCTCGCTAGGGCTACCCTAGAAGCAGAACTATATGGAAAGCACGTCGTTGGTCTATCTCACCTCAAACACTATTTTGATGCTGCGCAAAAGAACCTTATAAATGTATCGCCAGTTGTAGAGAAACAGCGTGTCACGCCATCAATGATCAAGGTTGACGCTGATGGAGGGCCGATGCAGTATGCATTTACCTCATTTGAGACTGATTTCATCACAATCTCCCGCGAGTATGGCCTTGCGGCTCTCCTTCTCAACAACACTTTTGCCGGTGGCGAGTTAGGGTTCATTGCCCGACGGCTTGCTAGGCATGGGCTCATGTCGATATGTACAGCCAATAGTCCAGCGGTGATGAGTATAGGAGAAAGTAAACATCGTCTTTTGGGGACCAACCCGCTCAGTTATGGAGTGCCTATCAATGACCGGGAAGGTTTCATTATGGACCAGGCTTCTTCAGCTACAGCTCTGGCAACGGTAGAAAAGCTGGCCTACAAGAATGAACCACTGCCAGACGGTTGGGCAATAGATAAGTATGGCGACCCAACCAATGACGCTGCAGCTGCTCTTGAAGGGGCATTGCTCCCATTTGGGAGTTATAAAGGAGCCAATATTGCTCTTTTGGTCGAGCTGTTGTCGATGATGAGCGGGGCAAAGTCGTCCTTAGAAGCTGCTCCATATCAATCCGGCCAGGGCCGACCCGATATAGGCGTTTGCATATTTGCTATAGACATTTCCCAAATGCCTGGTTTTAGTGGCCGCATTGAAAACCTAATTGCTCAGTTTGTTGATAAATTTGGGGCTCAGTTACGGAAAACTCCACTATTTAGGTACGAAAGCTACGTAGACGTGCTGGAAGAGGATTGGTCACTGATCAAACACCACATTGAAAAGTCCGAACACGCATACAAACATCCTTGATCGCATCGGATATTATTATGCGCAGTAGATATCCGGACTGATGGGGGACTTTAGTGGAACAAAATCGTCTCAGTGCTCCAGTAACTAAGAAATTGGTTGCAGAGCAGGTATACGACGTCCTGGAAGCCTCCATTTCGGATGGGACGCTTCAAGCAGGTGCTTCTCTGAAAGTTCGTGATGTTGCTGCGATGGTAGGTACCAGTGTTACTCCAGTCCGAGAAGCTCTTCAAAAGCTGCAAGATGTAGGTCTGGTGACCAATAAACCACATAGAGGCGCCGTGGTTAGGGCCCTGACCACCTCTGAATTAATGCAGCTATATGACTTGCGCATGGTGCTCGAAAAATATGCGGCCGAGATTGGTGTTCCACATATTTTGGCGCGCGATATAAACAGAATGGAGCAGAGTTATCGTGAGATGTGGGATGCCGTAGAACGTCAAGATGTGGCTGTCTCTTTGGACAAAGACGAGGAAATCCTGGCAGTAGTTTACGGCGCAGCAAATAATCCCTTTCTTGTAGAAATGATTGAGGGGCTATGGATGAGGACTCGAGCTTTTAAAGTTGTGGGAGCTAGGGAAGCTTTTAGAAATCACGATGACACATTGTGGTTACCTCAGAAACGCCTTATAGAAGCTGTCAAGTCTCACGATGTAGCAGAAGCAGTAGCAATGACTCACGACTCTTTGCAAAGTGCCAGAAGGCGAGTTGAAACGCGAGTTGACGATAATGATGAAGAGCTTTAATCAACTAAAAACGTGACGAGCTAACGAAGTTATCGTCGCGATACGGAGTTTAAGCACGAGTATTGCACTTGAGTTATTTTGTGTGTACATGACATAAGGAGAACTTTCACGTCTTTTGTTTGTGCTATCCAGTCTGGTGGGATTCATTCTGGTGAGTTTATGAATGGCCATTGAAAGGCTCCGACACTTTTCGGGAGATATTATGGCCAAAAAGTTGGCTTGACCCACTTCCACGCGTATAACGGAAATATTCCAGCCTGGGTATCACTAGCATCCATCAATGAGGACGTCGCAGATGGCGCTACAGTTGAGATTCTGTGGGGTGATCATGATGGGGGAGAGCGAAACCCCTACATACCAAATCACACCATGACCACTATCGGAGCAACGGTGCATACGCAAGCGCCACCTGGTAGTTGACACTATCTCTTCTCGGACAAATAGAGCCCCAAAAGGACCTAGTATCTGAAGAAACGGGCTCTCAGTTAGCTGATGTCCCTTTTACTGCACCGCTAGATATGCGATAGGTAATCATTTCGTTTTAATGCTACGGGCGGGAATAATCCCGTCCGTAGCACCTTTGGTTCTCAGCTGTCTAAGTTGTCAGCTTGTCGTCGGCTGTGCTTGTTCGAGGGCGTCGAGTAGGCCGGCGTCTATGAGTAGTTGGATGCGGTCCTGGTCGGGTAGTTCACGCAGTCGTGTGATGAGTTCATCGGTGTGGGACTCATGAGCCCATAACGCGTCTTCGGAGATGTTGACGAGGGCTGGTGAGTGCATGAAATCAATGGCCGTGTTGTGTTGGTACTGCTGTTGCAAAGTGGGGTCTGCTGCGATCTGGGTGTTCAGTAAACGTAGGGCGCCTACCTTGTATTCATCCGAGGCGTCGAGATCGCCGAGGTATTTGTTGACTTTGTCGATGACTTCGGTCATCGCTGCGCGTTCTTTTTCGATGGTGCGACTCATACCAGCTTCGGTGAGACCCTGTAACCCTGGGGTGTCTTGGGAGCTTAGGCCCAGGTTGGCTTCATCGCGAAGTTTTTCCAACTTATAGTGCGTCAATACGACATCAGAGATATCTACGGCAGTTGGGTCTGGCTCGTCAACGGTGAAGTTGCTCAACAGTCT
>Ga0079226_10003340_pt1 | contig 12314 bp, 12 predicted proteins | sample Poulit2014_FD_76345 | JGI IMG/M metagenome (GOLD analysis project Ga0079226, IMG submission 76345) | Agricultural soil microbial communities from Georgia to study Nitrogen management - Poultry litter 2014 | ecosystem: Environmental > Terrestrial > Soil > Agricultural land | place: USA: Georgia... | reverse complement strand
TTTTTAATTTCAGCTTCATCAATATCACTAAGGAGTAACTTATCAGGTTTCATATGATCGAGTGTAATAAAGAAGTCTTTACCAAGCGATTCAATATCATCAATCTGTTTCGTCCAAATTTTACTCGCGTATTGTTTACCGGGTGCTTCGTAGATAATGCCATATTGTACAAATGCATGGTCCTTAAACAATCCAATTTGGAAATTTGGCAACATTTTATATCCACGTTTGTTTGTTGAGAATGCAACCCACGTATCATCAGGTGGATTGATTGTACGGCGTGCATGCTTTGCAACATGCGGGAAGTGTTCTTCACCAGTTAATTCAGTAAGAAAAGGTGTGAGGTCTTCACCAAGATTTTCTAACTTAGGACGTGTGATTTCAATGAGTTCTTCCATTCTATTTTCAAGACCCTCAATTTTAAACACATCAAAATCTCGTTTAGTAAATTTATATTTAGTCATTATGTCCTCCAATAGTATACTTTTATATCTATTCTTGTATGATAAAATAGATATAAGAAACTTTCAAATGGAGGGATTCAATGAGTGTTTACTTGTTTGCAAAAGAGTTAATAAGAAATAGTGGGGCATTTATTAGGAATCGTATGGAGGGGTCCTTTCAAGTAGAAAGTAAATCAAATCCAAATGACCTTGTAACAACTGTAGATTTAGAAACTGAACAATATATTAGAATGAAAATAAAAGAAATTTACCCAGAACATAATATTGTAGGAGAAGAATATGAAGCTGATATAGTAGACAGCAAGTCTGGCTATCTGTGGATTATTGACCCAATTGACGGGACTTTAAACTTTGTTCACCAAAGGGAGAACTTTGCAATTTCAATTGGTATTTATAAAGATGGCGAACCATATGCTGGGCTCATCTTAGATGTTATGAAAGATAAACTAGTTTCTGCTGAAGCGGGTAAAGGTGCATTTGTAAATGATGAAAAACTAGAAACAGTAAAGACTTCACATCTCTCAGATTCACTTGTCGGAATTAGTCATAAATGGTTAATAAGAGAGGATATTAAAGCGCCACTCATAGAAATTGTAAAAGAGTGTCGTAGCCCAAGATCCTTAGGTAGCGCAGCGCTTGAATATGCACAACTCATCGAAGGGAGAATTGAAGCGGCTATGTTCTTTAGACTTTCGCCATGGGATTTCTCAGGAGGAAAAATTATTGGTAATGAAGTAGGGATTGTTACAACGGATTTCTTAGGCAGGGAAAATAATTGGCTGGAACAAACAAGTGTTCTTGCGACAAATGCAGTTTTACAAAAAGAAATAACAGATATTATTAAAAGTGATGATGGTTTTATCTTCGCACATGATACGTTTCATAACATTCATAAAAGTGACCAGTAGGTGTTACTTTGTTAAAGTATTTTTTTAATATCGATTGAATTCGGTAGAGTGAGACTTTACCTCCTAAATGAGCGTAGACATCACTTTTTTTAAAAGGCTTTTTGAATGCAAACGTAATATAGGAATATACTAACTCCTCGATATCAAATATCGATGGACAGTCTAGACAGTTTAGTACATGTGTATTCACTTCAATATTTAATGAGTGACAATTGATACATTTTAGCCCTGTTTTAAATGTATCGTTTATTTCATCTTTCGTATCAATGAGATTTAAAACAGGGCGTTTTGCTTTTTTGATTGACTCGTATCTTCAATTCTTTTTAAATAGCTTGATAGTGTACGTGGTGTTAAAAAAGGATAGTTTGAGTGACCAATGAGTGAAAAAGATTCATCTAAGACTACATAATTTAAGAAAATTGGTTTCTTAAATCCATCTTGTTCAATCTTTGTATCTTTGATTACATTGTAGTAGGCGTCACCTAGATTTAAATCAAGTACGGGAAGGTTGTTTTTAAGTAGGATATTAAACGGATTAATAGTATGTAGACCAGCAAGATCTAAAATTTTAAAAAGATGGACAGTTGTGGAAGTGACAATCATTGCTTCGATTGTTTCTTTTTTATTGTCGATGGGTAATGTTAAATGCCAATAGATTTCGATTTTAGAATGATCGATTTTTTTGAGATAGGTGTTAAACACAGATTCTAATACATTCATGCGTTTTAAATGTGCATATTCTTCTAGCTCTTCTTCACTAAATGAAACACGGTTATAAAGGAACTCATAGACTTTGAGTTTATCGTTTTTAATTTTCATGTAGTCACCTCGAGTTTTTTTTAGTATATAAGTTGCTACAAAAATGTTCAAAACGTGATTTTTGAATTTTCGAGATAAAAAAACACAGTCGGTTATAAACAGTAGGTAAGAAGTTTATAGACTGTGTTTAGATTAAAGTTTAATTTGATTTTATAACCAATCGTTTTCTCTATATCGTTTCTTTAGAGTAAAGCCTATACCGAATGTAGCAATGAATAGACCAACAGTGAAGATTGCAAGTAGCCACATTTCTTCAGCTAAAAGAACTGCAAATATGACCATAAGTAAGACTGCAAAAATGGCTAAAATTAGAAATGGTGCTTTTGATTTTGGTTTCAAAAGTGACGCCTCCAGAAAAAAATAAATATTTATAGTTATTGTAGCACATATAGTAACATTCATTGTGATATAATATTTTAGTTAGATACACAGATTGAAGGGAATTATTTGATGAATTTTAGAAAAGATATCAGAAACATTGCAATTATTGCCCACGTTGACCACGGAAAAACGACACTTGTAGACCAGTTACTCAAGCAATCAGGAATCTTCCGTGCAAACGAACATGTTGCAGAACGTGCAATGGACTCAAATGACATTGAAAGAGAACGCGGAATTACCATCCTATCAAAAAACACAGCGATTGACTATGAGGGTGTACGTATTAACATTCTAGATACTCCTGGACACGCTGATTTTGGTGGAGAGGTTGAACGTATCCTTAAAATGGTAGACGGCGTAATCTTAGTTGTCGATGCTTTTGAAGGAACAATGCCACAAACGCGTTTCGTATTAAAGAAAGCATTAGAAGTTGGTTTAAAACCATTAGTAGTTGTAAACAAAATTGACAAACCACAAGCACGTCCAACAGAAGTAGTGGACGAAGTATTAGAATTATTCATTGAACTTGATGCAGATGATGATCAGTTAGAATTCCCAGTTGTATACGCATCAGCAATGAATGGTACAGCAAGTCTTGATCCAGAACAACAAGATGAAAACATGAAATGTTTATATGACACGATTATTGAAAGTGTCCCAGCACCAATCGATAACAGTGATGAGCCATTACAGTTCCAAGTTTCATTACTCGATTATAATGATTACGTTGGCCGTATTGGTATTGGCCGTATTTTTAGAGGAGAACTTCATGTTGGTGAACAAGTATCCCTTATAAAATTAGACGGTACAGTTAAAAACTTCCGAATCAGCAAAATGTTTGGTTACTTTGGATTACAAAGAGATGAGATCGAGAGTGCAAAATCTGGAGATATCATTGCTTTATCTGGACTTGAAGATATCAATGTAGGTGAAACTGTTACACCTACAGATGCTCAAGAACCAATGGAAGCACCAATAATTGATGAACCAACATTACAAATGACATTTTCAGTAAATAATTCACCATTCGCTGGGCGTGAAGGTAAATTCGTTACAGCACGTAAAATTGAAGAACGTTTAAATGTTCAATTAGAGACAGATGTATCATTAAGAGTAGATCCTACAGACCGTCCAGATGCATGGAAGGTGTCAGGTCGTGGTGAACTTCACTTATCTATTCTTATCGAAAACATGAGACGTGAAGGGTTTGAGTTACAAGTATCTAAACCAGAAGTAATCGTTCGTGAAATCGATGGTAAAAAAATGGAACCATATGAACGTGTACAAATTGATGTACCAAGTGAATATGCAGGTTCTGTAATTGAATCACTTGGAACTCGTAAAGGTGAAATGGCAGATATGACTCAGAGTGCAAATGGACAGACGCGTCTAATCTTCCATATTCCTGCACGTGGACTAATCGGTTATTCAACAGAATTCATGTCGTTAACGCGTGGTTATGGTATACTTAACCATACGTTTGAAGACTACAGACCATTACTCAAAGGTCGTATTGGTGGACGTAGAAATGGTGTACTTGTTTCTATGGACAAAGGTTCAGCTAGCACGTATTCAATTCTTAATTTAGAGGACCGTGGTACAAACTTTATGGAACCAGGAACTGAAGTATATGAAGGAATGATTGTTGGTGAAAACTCTCGTGATAACGACTTAACTGTTAACATCACTAAAGTTAAAGCAGCAAACAACATTCGTTCAGCAACAAAAGAACAAACACAAACTATGAAACGTCCAAGAATTTTAACGTTAGAAGAAGCGCTTGAGTATATCAATGAGGATGAACTTGTTGAAGTGACACCAGAATCAATACGTATGCGTAAAAAGATTCTAGATAAAGGTGAAAGAGATCGCGCTACGAAAAGAGAAAAAAAGAAATCTGAGGAGTGAAATTAGTTGTTTTTCCCTCAAGTATTGCTGAATACGGATGCGAATTTATTAGATAACAGACTTTCATTTTTTGCGAGATTGTTCGGAGTAGATACAAATCCAGAAGTAGGCATGTGGTTACTGTTCATCGCAATTTATCTATTGGCTGTACTTTCGTACGTGCTTGGTTTTGCAAAGAAAATTAAGCTTTGGCAAAATATTGTTATCTATATTTTGATGTTTATTGGCTGTTTACCACTCACGTTATTTGGTGCGTTTTATCCAGTAGCAGAATGTATGGTAGTTATTGCAGCGATCATGGGAATCTATAGATTTAGACTCCACCAAGATAAGAAAAGTGGCAAGATAAAAGTAAAGAGTGAATAATAGACTAAACTAAAAATGCATTCCCAGATATTTGGGAATGCATTTTTTTAAATAAACTCTATTTTAGTCACGTATTCATAACGTTCAAGGAGTAAGTTGTTTTCGATGATTAATACATCAATCATACTATCGTCGTATAAACGTTTACCTTCTTTTGAAAACTGAGCGTAATGACTATATCGATCTTTATAAGGTAATTCAGTTACTCCATCTTTATGAGTAATTCTATATGTAAATGTCTCAGGTTCAGCGTATTCAAGGAATGGAGAGAGATTCATTACAAATGTACCTTCTAAAAGCTCTTGTTTTGTTGATTTAAATTGCTTTTCAGTTTTTAAAGTTGGAGGTAGTGTTTCACCTTCAATGATTTGTCTATTCCATTCTTTATTATCTTCGAACGAGATTTCATCTTCAGAAGATACTAAAGTATCTAGGTGTAATTTTCTATCATCAAAAATCCATGCACTAGAATCTAGTGTGATTGTAAACTCTACTTTTCCAGAAATTGTTAGTAACATTGTGGTGCTCCTTTCATATTCAAATTAAAGTATAACAGTTTTTTGAATTTGTACATATTTTATTGTTCATATTTCTGGTCTCTCTTGTAAAACTAAACCATGTAGAGTAATATTTAATTGAGATATGAAAGGGGTTGTCTCATGTGTCTGACATCGAAACTCTAAGCCGATTGGCTTACGAACAACTAGAAATAGATGCGAATCGAATTGTACAACTCATCGAAGTTCAAATGGCTAATTTGACAATGCCACAATGTCCTGTATATGAAGAAGTATTGGACACTCAAATGTTTGGTTTGTCTAAAGAAATTAACTTCGCTGTGAGATTAGGTCTCATTGATAAAGATAGAGGTAAGGAAATTTTAGAACACCTTGAAAAAGAAGTTTCTAAAGTTCATGATGCTTACTATAAACATAAAGAAGAAAATCGAGTCTAGAGAATGATCTTTAGACTTTTTTAAATTGGAGAATTTTTTATGGAACAAAAGAAAGTTAAAAGAAAGACAACGATGCAGCTGAATAAGTACATAGATTATACAATACCGCTTATCTATATCATCCTAGCAGTAATGGGCCTTATCACTATTCTTAGCGCTACGATGGTGAGTGCAGGTCAAAATCCAAACTTGGGTTACAATCCTGCATACTACTTTAATTCACAGTTAAGATATGTGATTATTGGATCCACAGTGTTCATGTTTATGCTTTTCTTCACGAAGAGCAGCTTTTATAAACAAACATGGCTACAAGTTGCTATGGTCTTTGGAATCGTGATTTTACTCATATTAATATTAGTGATGGGTGACGAGGTTAACGGTGAGAAAAACTGGGTGAGAATTGGTTTTATCAACATTCAAGGTTCAGAATTCTTGAAAATTGTTGCGATTCTATATTTAGCTTATATCTATGATCTCAGAAATAAAGTACACAATGGATTAGAAGCAACGGATTGGAAACACTTAGCACCTTTTGGAATTATGCTAGGACTAGGTGCTTGGATATTAAATAACGACTTTGGTACTGGTTTAATCATATTATCAATTATTTTTGGAATGTTTTTTTATTTAAACTTTCCGAGAAAATATACATTTTATATTGTTGGAACAGTAGTCATAGGTTTAGCATTATTCGTACTCGCGTTTATAATATTTGATGGTAGTTTCATACCTGCCTATCAAATGAACAGGATACAGACATTTATGCATCCATTCCAGGATACTTTAGGTAGTGGATATCAGCTATCTAACAGCTTGATTGCAATATCACATGGTGGATTATTTGGTACTGGACTTGGAAATGGAATCATGAAACTTGGTTATATTCCAGAACCACAAACAGACTTTATTTTTGCAGTGTTTGCAGAAGAATTTGGTCTAGTAGGAGTAATCATAGTACTCTTACTTTATGCATTTTTAGTGTATAAATGTTTCTATTATTCAACAGTATCTAAAGATCTATTTTTAAAACTAATCACATTCGGGATTGGTATTTATATAACAGTTCAATGCTTCTTAAATATTGGAGGAATGTCACGTGCGTTACCATTAACTGGTGTGCCGTTACCTCTCATGAGTTTTGGAGGATCGAGTTTTCTTAGTATCTCGATTGCTTTAGCACTTCTTTCAATTGCAGCAAAAGAAATAAGGTATAGAAGAAGCTTAGAGAAATAAATAAGGCTTGGGAAATTTCCCCAAGCCTTATTTTTCTCTATATTCATTTCTAGATAATAATAAGATGTAGTAGCAAAGCATTCCGAATAGTAAAGTGATGAAGAGAGCATGGAATAGGGCAATAAAGATATTCACATATGTAAATATAGTAAGAGCTCCTGTAAGTACCTGAAGTAGTAACAGTACAAACATAATTGTCCAACCCTTTTTAATAACTCTATAATTACTGTAATGCTTATATACATGGATTAGTGCAATGACCATCCACACAAATAATATTAGAACTAAAAATCTGTGGCCCATCTGAACCCACTGATAGAAGTTCGTTGGAATAATTTGATTTGGCATACAATGAGGCCAAGATGTACATGCAAGTGATGCATCTGCATGTCCTACTAGAGCACCACTATATATTACGAAATAGATAAAAATTGTAATGCCAATCGTGTGATTTCTAAGCGTTTGTTTAATAATTAAATCTTTAGTATCGAATTTCTGATCGACGTGAAAGACGAGTAATGTAAGCACAAATACTGCAGCAAAACAAATAAGTGAAATACCAAAGTGTGCTGCTAGAACAAAATCTCCGTGCCAGAGTCCAACTACTGCTGCTGCACCTACTAATGATTGAATTAAAATAAATGATAGAGATACATAGACTAAAAATTTAGTTTCACGTACATGTGACATTTGTCTCCATGCCATAACACCAAATAAAATTAAAAAGATAATTGCTAGTAAAGATACACCTCTGTGTGCAATCTCTATTATTGTGTCGAGTGGCCAATCTTTTGGCAATAACTGTCCGTGACAGAGTGGCCAAGAATCTCCACACCCTTCAGCGGAACCAGTTTTCGTTACAAGTGAACCTCCGATTTGAACGAAAATCATGATCAGGGTTGTTATCACTGCGACAATTTTCAAGTTTCTATACAAAATGTAACACCCCAAGTTTCCTGAGTTGCTTATGTTTTACAATTAATAAATATAAACTAAATAAACTGTTCTTGCAATCATTAAAGTTGATAAATAGACTTAACAAATCGTAAATTTGTGGTAAAATCAATATGTAAATGGCAACTCACTATAGTATAGAATAGAACCAAAGGTTCAAAAATGACTATTAATGAACATTCTTTGAACTTTGTTAGTGAAATTTAGACTTATACTATAGATTCAGTCAGTAATATCCTTTATCATTATAAGGGAGAAGTGTCTTTGAAGGGAGGCGTATAGATGCATGGAGAAATGTCTAGCAATAGACAACATCTGACAGTCAGCAAAAGAATTAGTGCATTCAGAGTATTAATTAAGGAAGGAATTATAAAAGCGAACTTGATTCCAGCATTTGCTGCTGGATTCTTAGCGGTAATGTATTATAATCAGTCATTTTTTAAATCCATCCCTGTGTTATTACTCATGTTACTTGCAACGACTCTTTTAATTGGCGGTGTCTGTGCGTTGAATAACTACTACGATCGCGATATCGATAGTGTTATGACTTCAAAACAAGATAGACCAAGTTTAGACGGTACTTTTTCAGGTCCTGACATTTTGAAAATCGGTTTCTCAATGGTAGTGCTCGGAGAGATTTTACTCTTCATGATTAACAGTACGGCGGGTGTCATTGGATTACTTGCAGGTTTTGGATATGTAGTGCTCTACTCTATATATTCTAAACGACATCTTGTATCAAACACCGTAATCGGTGCATTGCCTGGAGCAGCACCACCGTTAATCGGTTGGGCAGTTATTGAACCAAACTTACATATACTCGCGTGGGCGATGTTTATTGTAATGTTCATATGGCAACCACCGCACTTTTATGCACTTGCAATTAGAAGAAGTGAAGAGTATAGCAATGCACAAGTGCCAATGTTACCTTCAGTTAAAGGTAATAAACGCACGACGTATTCAATCGTTATGTGGATCGCTTTACTTGTTCTCACACCGATTTTAATGGCAGAACTTGGAACTTGGTTTGTAGTAGTCGCAAGCTTACTTAACTTAAGTTGGCTCGTAATTGCTCTAAACAAGTTCAAACCTATTGAAGACTATAATCGTTATGCCGGGAGAGTATTTGTCTTCTCGTTGAATTACATTCTTATATTCTATGTGATGATCATAGTTGCCGGACTATTAATCTGAACATAATCTTTTGAAAGTGGGGTTAAATTAGATGAAGAACAGTTGGACAAAAACAAAATTTATTATGTTAATGTCTGTTCTTACTATGTTCCTTGCAGGGTGTGGAGAGAATCATCTCAGTACACTAAAGCCTGCAGGTGAAGTTGGGAGACAACAATTCAATCTGATGGTTATTTCCATCGTAATCATGATACTAGTAATTGTCGTTGTAACAGTTGCATTCAGTATCGCAGTATTCAAGAGTAGAAGAAGCCAGTTAGGTGAAGATTTCAAACCTAAACAAGTTGCTGGTAACCACACACTAGAAGTTATTTGGACTTCTATTCCGATTGTTCTACTAATCATCCTTGCAATTCCTACAGTATATTTCACTTTCCACCAAGGTGACACAACTGAAATGGTAAATGCAAAAGGTGAAGCAAACGAAGATGTAACAATTATCAATGTTACAGCACACCAATACTGGTGGGAATTTGAATACGAGCATGAGGGTGTAGTAACTTCTCAAGACTTAGTTGTTCCAACTGGAGAGAAAGTATTCTTCAACCTTAAAGGGGCAGACGTAAAGCACTCGTTCTGGATTCCAGCAGCGGGGGGTAAACTTGACACTAACGTTGATGGTGTAAACAGTTTCTTCCTAGTATTTGATGACGACAAAGCACAAGATGCAGACCGTTTATTCTACGGTAAATGTGCTGAATTATGTGGTCCATCACACGCATTAATGGACTTCAAAGTAAATGCTCTAGAAAAAGATGACTATGAACAATGGTTAGCTGACATGAAACAAATTGAAGAGCCAATCCAAGCTGATGCTGGTGACGCTAAAGAAGGTCAAGAAATCTTCAATAACTCATGTATCGGATGTCACGCAGTGACTCCAACTGGTGCAGGTGCAGTGGGACCAAACTTAACTAACTTTGGTGACCGTGAACTAGTTGCTGGTATTTTAGAGCACAACAAAGAAAACTTAGTTGACTGGATCAAAGATCCTGAGTCAATCAAACCAGGTAACAAAATGACTGGTAAATATCAGTTAAATGATGAAGAGATTGAAAAAGTTGCAGAATATCTCATGACATTAAAAGTTGATGAAGGTACGGGCGACAAATCAAAATTACGCGAAAGTAAAGACGAAGAAGGAGGAGATAAGTAATGGCACAGGTAAAAGGTGAAAAAGCTGGCTTTGGTGCAGTATTATGGGATTACTTAACAACGGTTGACCATAAGAAAATTGCGATTATTTACTTGGTTGCTGGCGGATTCTTCTTCGCTTTAGGTGGTATTGAAGCGATGCTTATCAGAGCTCAGCTTGCAGTACCTAACAACGACTTCTTATCAGCAGGTCTGTTTAACGAAGTAATTACAATGCATGGTACAACAATGATATTCTTAGCTGCCATGCCACTACTGTTTGCATTTATGAACGCAGTAGTTCCATTACAGATTGGTGCACGCGACGTAGCGTTTCCATTCTTAAACAGCTTAGGTGTATGGTTATTCGTATTCGGTGGTATCTTCCTTAACCTTTCATGGTTCTTAGGTGGAGCACCAGATGCAGGTTGGACAAGCTATGCATCGCTATCTATTGCATCACCTGGACATGGTATCGACTTCTATGCAGTTGGTTTACAGATTGCAGGTGCAGGTACTTTAATTTCAGGTATTAACTTTGTAACAACTATTATTACGATGAGAGCTCCTGGTATGACTTACATGAGAATGCCATTATTCACATGGACAACTCTTGTAGCTGCTGTTCTTATCGTATTCGCATTCCCACCACTTACAATCGGTGTCTTCTTAATGATGTTTGACCGTATGTTCGGATCTAACTTCTTTATTGTAGAAGCCGGTGGTAACACAATTATTTGGGAACACTTATTCTGGATCTTCGGACACCCAGAAGTATATATATTAATCTTACCGGCATTCGGTATATTCTCTGAGATTTTCTCAACATTCTCTCGTAAGAGACTGTTTGGTTACTCAGCCATGGTATTCGCTACAGTACTTATTGGTTTCTTTGGATTCATGGTATGGGCACACCATATGTTCACTGTAGGTCTTGGACCAACTGCGAACGCAATCTTTGCTTTAGCAACAATGGCAATTGCAGTACCGACAGGTATTAAGATCTTTAACTGGATCGCAACTATCTGGGGCGGTAGTATCGAGTTCACAACGCCAATGCTTTATGCATTAGCATTCATCCCATCTTTCGTAATGGGTGGAGTAACAGGTATCATGCAGGCAGCAGCGCCAGCAGACTACCAGTACCATGACTCATATTTCATCGTTGCTCACTTCCACTACGTAATCGTTGGTGGGGTAGTATTCGCATTACTCGCTGGTCTACACTTCTATTGGCCAATTATAACTGGAACAATGTTAAGTGAAAAATTAGGTAAGATAGAAATGGTAATCTTCTTTATTGGTTTCCACTGTACTTTCCTAATCCAACACTGGTTAGGTCTATGGGGTATGCCACGTCGTGTATTCACATACCTAGACGGACAGGGTTACAATACTGCTAATATGATTTCATCTATTGGTGCAGCCCTGATGGCGATAGCAGTAATTACTCTATTAATTAATATTATTAAAACACTTGTTAAAAATGAAAAAGTTGGAACGGACCCATGGGGTGACGGCCGTACATTAGAATGGTCATTACCAATTCCAACTCCATATTACAACTTTGCTAATACACCACTTATCCGTGGTATTGATGTCTTAGCGTTAGAAAAAGAAGAGGGCGATGGAACAATTCCTACAGCAGGTCCTGTAGAAGCAATCCATATGCCAAACAATTCATTCATTCCATTCATGATTTCGCTTGGTTTATTCGTAGCTGGTTTCGGTGCGTTATACTTCGCATCAGGAAAACCTTGGGCAATCGATGCGGTAGCAAATCTACCAGAAAAACCATGGGCACTTTATGTGTTAATCGCTGGTCTAGCAATTACATTCATTTCAATGGGTGTTAGATCATGGAAAGATGATTTAGGTTATTACATTTCAAAAGAAGAGCTTGAAGCTGATTTAAGAGAATTAGAAGCTAGAGAAAGAGGTGCTAAATAATGGCTGAAATGAGATACGATGTACCAAATGAACAATGGCCAGTGCACC
>Ga0079226_10003339_pt1 | contig 12314 bp, 11 predicted proteins | sample Poulit2014_FD_76345 | JGI IMG/M metagenome (GOLD analysis project Ga0079226, IMG submission 76345) | Agricultural soil microbial communities from Georgia to study Nitrogen management - Poultry litter 2014 | ecosystem: Environmental > Terrestrial > Soil > Agricultural land | place: USA: Georgia... | reverse complement strand
TCAGTGTTTTCTGTACGCAAAAAACGCTTTCTGGCGGGGGTGTTAAAAAACAAATCACGCATTTCCACCGTGGTGCCCTTTGGGTGTGCCGCTGGCGTCACCACAGGCTCCATATCGCGGCCTTCCACGCGCACTTGCCAAGCTTCCACCTGCCCTTCCTGAGCACTGGTTAGCGTTAACCTCGACACCGAGCTAATAGCAGCTAAGGCTTCGCCACGGAAACCTAAACTACCTATCGCTTCTAAATCATCCACCGTGGCTATTTTACTGGTGGCATGGCGCGATAGTGCTAAGGGTAGCTCATCGGAACTGATGCCTATGCCATCGTCACGCACACGAATTAATCGTGCACCACCTTGCTCAATATCCACATGAATAGACGTGGCACCCGCATCAAGCGCGTTTTCTAATAACTCTTTAACAACGGCTGCAGGCCTTTCAACCACTTCCCCCGCCGCAATCTGGTTCGCGAGGCGTGGTTCTAATAATTTAATGCGCATTACATTCCTGGAACTCTTAAAGTTTGCCCCACCAGTAAATGATCTGTATCTAACTGGTTGAGCTCTCGAATACGAGTGATGCTAGTTTGATAGCGGCTAGCAATAAGCGACAGGGTATCGCCCGATTCAATATGATGGGTAACGATGGTGTTACTCTTCGTGCGGCGCCTTGCATCAAAAACTGTATCCGGCGCTGGGTTCTCTTCAAAGTAACGTGTAACGCCATTGCGTAGCGCCAGCGCTAGCCTTTTTTGATGTGAAGCACTACGCAACTTTCGTTCTTCTTCACGGTTGGAGATAAAACCTGTTTCCACTAGCAACGACACCATTTTGGGCTCACGCAATACGGCGAAATTAGCTTCTTCCACTGTGCGCCGCCCGCCGTGCAAAGAGGTAAACTCTGCCAGTTCTTGCAGCAAATTTTTGCCTAATATGGCGCTATGTGTCAGCGACCCACGCATTTGCAAATCAGCAATAATGCTCAACATGCCGCTGTCTTTTTCTTCTTCGTAAACACCTGCGATTTTATCCGAACTGTTTTCGATCTTAGCTAAATACTGCGCAGTGGCACTACTCGCGCCGTTTTGCGACAAACGAAACACAGAAGCGCCGTGCGCACGGGCATCAGTGAAGGCATCTGCATGGATAGAAAGAAACACATCCGCGTTATGTTCTTCCGCGGCAATGCGACGACGCTCAGCAAGCGGAACATAATAGTCCCCATCGCGAATCAATACCGGTTTAATGCCTTGCTCCTTGTCGAGCAAATCATATAAATAGCGGCTAATTTTCATCACTACGTCTTTTTCGCGTAGCCCAGTGGGCCCCAACGCACCTGGGTCTTCCCCACCGTGCCCAGGGTCAATGGCCACTACCACATCGCGCGGCCCTTTCTTGGGTTTCTGAGTACGAGGCGGCTGATACTGCTGCGTAGCTTGCGGTGCAGCACTGCCTGTCGACGACGCCCCTTCTTCGTCAAATAAATCGAGCGCCATGCGCCAGCCATGTGGTGCAACAGGGCTAAGTATATTCGTTCTCGGCGTTACCTTGGCGTGCAAATCGAACACTAACCGCACACGGTTACCATCGTGATGCCCCACTCGTATTCCTTTGATGGGAGTGTTAGCTAGCGCTAACTTCCTCACATCATAAAGTAACTCCACATCGTCTAGGTCCAACACTACTCGGTGCGGCCCTTCCAACACGGTCAACTTATAATCTGCACTATTCGACAAATCAAAAACAATACGGGTGTGGTCTGGCGCACGGTGCAAACGCATGGATTCTACTTTTTGCACAGCAAAAACTAGCTGTGGCCAAAGCAAAGCCAACGCTATTATCCACCAACAATGTCTCGCTAGTTTTCTCATGCTAAACACCTTGTAAGGTGGCCACCAAAGGCCCCGTTAAGCGTGCCTCGCGGCTGTCCGCCTTAACGTCTAGTTCTATATGCAAATCTGCTGAGGGCAATATTCCTGCCCCCCTTTCGGGCCACTCAATGAAACAAAGGGAGTGCTCGTGAAAATAATCCCGAATGCCCATGTATTCTAATTCCTCTGCATCACCTAAACGATATAAATCAAAGTGATACAACTCTTTACCTTGGTATTCGTAGGGCTCCACCAAAGTATAGGTAGGGCTCTTCACTGCCCCCGTGTGTCCTAAGGCTTGCAACCAACCTCGTACGAGAGTGGTTTTCCCGGCACCTAGCTGCCCCGTTAAATACACTACGCTACCGAAAGGCACTGTATTAGCGAGCGCCGCACCCAAGGCGATAGTGTGCTGTTCATCAGCTCCTAATTGGATTATTTTTTCACCCACGGCTCATGGCTCTCCGGTAACGCTACTATAACATCTGTAGGCAATAGCCCTACTTCTCCGCGCTCTCGCACAACTTTATCTGCGGCACGACCATGCCACCAAGCGCCGTAAAAGGCGGCGGTATCAGCCGAAAACCCCTGGCATAACAAAGCACTAATAATACCGCTCAACACATCGCCCATGCCTCCAACCGCCATCCCGGGGTTGCCACAATTAAGCACGAGGGGCTCTTTTTCGGCTCTCGACACCATGGTGCCGTTACCCTTTAACACCACTGTGCCGCCTAACTTTTTTTCTAATTCAAACAGTGCGTTATAGCGGTTTTGCTGCACCGTTTTAGTACTACACTGAAGTAAATGTGCAGCCTCTCCAGGGTGCGGCGTAAAAACAGTGGCACTTGCGCGCGGCTTGGCATTTAATGTTTGCCACCATGTTAGCGCATCGGCATCACACAACAATGGCTTAGAAACTGTTATTGCTTGCTGCCACAGTAACTTACCCCACTGTGTTAATCCTAAACCTGAACCTATCATGACAGCATCAGCTTGCGCTAGCCAATCTTTTATACATTCACCTTCTTTTACACCGCGCACCATTAATGCTGGTTGCCTGGCTAAAAAAGCACCTACATGAGCCGCCATCGTCAACACTGTTACTTTTCCTGCCCCTGCCCGCAAAGCAGCTTCGGCCGCTAATAACGCAGCGCCACCCATACCTTCTCCGCCAGCAATCACAAGAAGGTGCCCCTGAGTGCCTTTATGGGCAAATGTTGCACGTGGCGGTAGAAAAGCAGCTTGCTGTTGCTCCACCCATAGCGCCTGTTTAGTAGCGTTCTGCACCTCTACATCTAGCGAATACCACACCACCGTGCCGCAATAGTGCGCGGCTTCACCTGTTACATGCGCCAAACGACGAGCAACGAAGGCCACCGTGCGCGTTGCCACCACCGCACTAGGATGCACATACCCGGTGTCGCCGTGCACACCTGTGGGTAAATCCACCGCTAACACGGGCAAACCACTAGCGTTAACAGCTTCTAAAGCAGCAATATAAGCAGCGGGCAACATACGGTTAGGTGCGGCATTACCCAGCATGGCATCCACCACTAGTTCTGCCCGTTCTAGGGCTACTGCAACCTCTCGCTGCTCTTCAATACCATGCTCAAGGCATTCAGTGCGCAAACGCTGTTGGCTTGATGAAAGCGCTTCTGACACGGGCACCAACACGGCATGCACGCCAAGCTGCTGCAAAGCAAGCGCCGTGCTATAGCCATCGGCGCCGTTATTACTCGCGCCACAAAAAATGGCCACACACTGAGCATGCGGCCATTGCTGGGTTATTTCTTTTGCGAGTAGACGCCCTGCGGCTCGAATAAGTGCCTCTGTATCAGCCCGCTCAGCAAGAGCATTTTGCACCCACTGCTCAATCTCAGCAGTGGCCAACAAGGGCTGTGTTACAAAAGCCGTCAGCATTATTCCTCCTCGTCGATAAACTCCAAAATGATGGAATTCACCATTTCACGCACTTCATCAATTTCAATATTGCGATCTTCATCGGCACAACTGTAGGTAAACACTACTGCCAAGCGATCTCCAGCCAAATACCAAAACTGCCAGAACTCACCTTCCTCACGCAGCGTATAAGTGATGCCTTCAAAATCACCCACATTCACTTTGCTACTTTCGTGGCCTGCTTCAACGTGCTCCTGAGCTAGATCGGTGAGGTCTTCCTCTGTTACCTCTTCATCCTGTTCGTAGCTCACCGCTTGCAGCACACCCACGCCATCTGGGCGTGTAAACACTGCCACATCGCCTAGCTCATCAGGCTCCCATCCTTCTAGTACATCAATAGACCAAGCAATAGACGTTGTTTCTGTCATGGTGTCACCCTTTTCATGAGTTGCGGCGGCATGTGCGCCAAACTAGTTAGCAAACCTTGTAGTGGGAAATTATGCTGTATCGGTAACAGCAACACATCCCCACCGCTCAAGATTGTTGAATATAAGCGGCGAAAGCCGTTCGCATCTGAATTATGCGTGTTAAGAATTGCGTTACGGCGCAATGGTACTGCTCTTTGCGCATTAAAGAAAAGAGTTTACCTTGCGCCCTGCAAATAGATACCTTTTCCCTTCTGTTTTGATGCTTTATTAAAAACACTCTTATTGACATGCCAAACATAAAACCTTAGGGTCACTAGACACCGTTGGGGTGCCTGAAAAGGCTGAGAGGCGTAAGCCAACCCATTGAACCTGATCCGGATCGTACCGGCGGAGGAAACGGGCATTCCCTTAGCACATTTCGATGTTGCCCGCCTCGTGCGCCGCGTTACATGATCCCTCTTAATACACGGGTAAACCATGTCTTACCAAGCATTAACCATCGCAGGCTCCGACAGTGGCGGCGGCGCGGGTATTCAAGCTGATTTAAAAACCTTTTCTGCGTTAGGCGTTTATGGTGCCTCTGTTATTACTGCCATTACCGCGCAAAATACAGTGGCGGTAAAAGCCGTTGAAGCGGTGAGCCCCACCATGATCGCCCAACAAATGCAGGCTGTTTTTGAAGACTTAAATATTGGCGCGGTTAAAATTGGCATGCTCGGCGATATAGCCACCATTGAAACTGTGGCCAAGGGGTTGGCAGGAACCACTGTACCAATTGTGCTAGACCCTGTAATGATTGCAAAATCTGGGGATGCCTTATTGCACGACAGCAGCATCGAAGCTTTGCGACAACTACTTATCCCGCATACCACCTTACTAACGCCCAACCTACCGGAAGCGGCGCGCCTATTAGGAAGCGCAGAAGCAACTACCATTAACGAAAAGCGTGAACAAGGTGAAGCTTTGCTTAAGCTTGGTGCCAAAGCCGTGCTTGTAAAGGGTGGCCATGGCCAGTATGACACGTGCACCGATGTGTTAGTGACACCCAACGAGCATTTTACCTTTACCGCACCGCGTATCACTACGCGCAACACACACGGTACAGGCTGCACACTCTCTGCTGCTATTGCCGCTGAACTAGCAAAAGGAAAAACTTTACCCGATGCGGTGGAAGCTGCGCACCATTACCTGCACGGTGCTATTAAAGCAGCAGACTCACTACACATTGGCCGCGGACACGGCCCAGTACATCACTTTCATAATTTTTGGAACACAACACAAAACTAGCCTCTATCGGAGAACTTTCAGTATGAATATTGTGGTGAACGGCGTTACTAAAACGATCTCCACCAACAACCTTGCTGCCGCCTTGGAAGAATTAGGATGGGCTGACACCCATGTGGCGACAGCACTTAACGGTGCTTTTGTACCACAAACACAACGAGACGAAACGCCTATCAATGAAGGCGACCGCTTAGAAGTTCTTAGTGCGATGCAAGGGGGTTAACATGCGTGATTTCTATGGTACAACTTTAAAAAGCTCTTTAATGCTAGGTACAGCAAACTACCCTTCACCGGAAGTGCTGGCCGAAACTTTCCGTGAAGCCAATGCTTCTGTTGCAACAGTTTCTTTACGCCGCGAGCGTGGTGATGGCCCTGAGTTTTGGGACCTTGTTAGCTCCCTAGGTGTGCACGTATTGCCTAACACAGCTGGCTGCTACAGCGCGCAAGAAGCTATTACCACTGCACACATGGCACGCGAATATTTCCAAACAGACTGGATCAAGCTTGAAGTTATTGGCAACCGCCGCACGCTACAGCCCGATCCTTTTGGCTTACTAGAAGCCGCCAAAGCGCTCTGCCAAGAAGGCTTCAAGGTTTTCCCTTATACCACCGAAGATCAAGTACTGGCTGAACGTCTCGTTGAAGCAGGCTGTCGCGTACTCATGCCTTGGGCTTCACCCATCGGCTCTGGCCGCGGCATTATGAACCCTTATGCCCTTGAACAACTAAGGCTAGCCTTCCCCGACATCCCCTTAGTAGTAGATGCAGGCCTTGGCTTACCAAGCCATGCGGCACAAGCAATGGAAATGGGTTACGACGCTGTGTTGTTGAATACAGCCGTAGCAGAATCGCAAAACCCCGTTAACATGGGCCGCGCTTTTGCTAAAGCCACCGAAGCAGGCCGCTTAGCAGCCGCCTCTGGCCCCATTGGTGTGCGCAAAAAAGCAAAACCATCCACCCCTGAACAAGGCAAGGCAGAGCTATGACACCCCTACCACGCTTTTATCCCGTGCTAGACAGCGCCGCTTGGGTGGAGCGTGCGCTTAAAGCCGGCGCGCGCTTCATTCAACTACGCATGAAAGACACGCCAGAGGTAGTGCTACGCGAAGAAATTCAGCGCTCGCTAGCACTCACTCGTGCTTATGAAGCAGAGCTGGTAGTGAACGATTATTGGGAATTGGCCATTGAGCTCGGCGCAAACTGGCTGCATGTGGGCCAAGAAGACCTCGACAACACCGACCTAAAAGCTGTGCGCAAAGCGGGGATCAAAGTGGGGATCTCAACCCACGATCACGCCGAGCTAGAACGCGCTTTAGCCACCCATCCTGATTATGTGGCGCTTGGGCCCGTTTACCCCACCATCTTAAAAAAGATGAAGTGGCAGGAACAAGGCTTAGAACGCGTTACAGAGTGGAAACGCCTGGCCGGTGACGTGCCTTTATGCGCCATCGGCGGCATGTCGGTTGAGCGCGCCCCCGGCGCCTTTGCGGCGGGTGCTGACATGGTCGCCGCAGTCACCGACATCACTTTGCATGAAGACCCAGACGCACGCCTAAAGGCTTGGGTAGAGGTGTGCCAATAATGCGTTATATTAGGCAAACCATTTTGCCTCAAGTGGGCGAGCACGGGCAGGCGAAACTGGCCAACGCTAAAGTGCTTATCGTAGGCGCTGGCGGTTTAGGTGTGCCGGTGCTGCAATATTTAGTGGGCGCCGGCGTTGGCCATATAGTGCTCGTGGATGCAGATAAGGTGGAAAAGAGCAATTTGCATCGACAACCCCTTTATTCCATGGCAGACATTGGCGCTTACAAAGTGGACGCTGCAGTTAAAACACTTAAAGGCCTTAATCCCGACGTTACCATCACGCCGGTTAAACAATGGCTCGACCCTAGTATCGCCAACGAACTCGTCAGCGATGCCACCTTAGTATTAGATTGCGCCGACAACTTTGCCGTTAGCTTTACACTATCAGACACCTGCCATGCACTCGGCAAACCCCTAATTACTGCTTCAGCGCTATTCCTTAATGGCTACGTCGCAGGCGTTTGCGGCCCCGCGCCCTCCCTACGAGCTATTTTTGCAGGCTTGCCCCAACAAGCCCCTACTTGTTCAAGTGCCGGCATTTTAGGCCCAGTGGTGGGCACCATCGGCTTGCTGCAAGCACAAATGGCACTGGCTTACTTATTAGATTTCGAGCCTTCCCCGCTTGGCAAAATGCTCACTTACGACGCACTGCAAGTACGTTTAGCAGACTTTCGTTTCGACAATGCGCCAGAGCCCGCCTCTGAAAACACGCTGGCCTTCGTTGCCACCAGTGAAATTCAAAGCAATGATTTGTTGATTGATATACGTGATGAAGCCACCGTTCCTTTTCATCCCCAGGCGCAACAAGTGTCATTGCCCCATCTGCAGCAATTACAAATCCCTGCTCACACCGGACGTATTATCGTGGCCTGTAATACGGGCCTACGTGCCTACCACGCAGCAGAAGCACTGAAAACCATATGGCAAGGAGATATCGCTTTACTGAGCATACCTAAATTACCCGAACACTAAATGCACCTATCTTGACGGGGTGCCACATAGGCGTGGCTGAGATAACACCCGTTGAACCTGAACCGGCTAGTACCGGCGTAGGAATCGAGATATTTCTCATCACAGGGCGTACAGCTCTGCCTCGTACTATGCTATTAACTACCCGGTTCCCTACTAACAACGAAAAGGGAACTATCATGAAAAACACCTTTGACGGCTTTCTACAACACAGCGCGGAAGCAGACCAAGCGAGCTTACAACCTTTACCTAACTCAAAAAAAGTGTACATCGAAGGGTCGAGCCCCGATATTCGCGTACCCTTTCGAGCCATTTCACAAAGCGATACAGCAGCCAGTTTCGGCGCCGAGCATAACCCTGCCATTTTGGTGTACGACACCTCCGGCCCTTATACAGACCCCGAGGCAAGCATTGATATTCGCCAAGGTTTAGCCCCTTTAAGAACCCCTTGGATAGAAGCACGCCAAGACACGGAAACACTCGCTGACTTTTCTAGTGCCTATGGCCGCCAACGCAGCCAAGACATTCAAACTCAAGCTCTGCGCTTTAATTTACAGCGCCAACCCCGCCAAGCCATCCGCGGCAAGAACGTGACACAACTGCACTATGCTCGCCAAGGCATTATTACCCCAGAAATGGAATTCATTGCTTTACGGGAGAACCAACAGCGCTTAGAACTAGGCCCTGAAGCGGTGGAGAAAATATTGGCGCAGCGCCATCCAGGTGAAGCTTTTGGCGCCAGCATTCCCGCCACCATTACGCCCGAATTTGTTCGTCAAGAAGTGGCGGCGGGCCGCGCCATCATTCCCAACAATATCAACCATCCCGAAAGCGAACCCATGATCATTGGGCGCAACTTCCTAGTTAAAATAAATGCCAATATAGGTAACTCTGCGCTCGGTTCTTCCATTGAAGAAGAAGTCGCCAAGATGACTTGGGCCGTGCGCTGGGGCGCGGACACTATTATGGATCTATCCACCGGCAAGCACATTCACGAAACCCGCGAATGGATCATTCGCAACTCTCCTGTACCTGTAGGTACAGTGCCCATTTACCAAGCTTTAGAAAAAGTGAACGGCATCGCCGAAAACCTCACGTGGGAAATTTTTTACGACACCCTTGTGGAGCAAGCCGAGCAAGGCGTGGATTACTTCACCATTCACGCAGGCGTGTTACTACGCTATGTTCCCCTCACTGCTAAACGGTTAACTGGCATTGTTTCCCGCGGCGGTTCTATCATGGCTAAATGGTGTTTAGCGCACCACAAAGAGAATTTCATCTACACTCACTTTGAAGAAATTTGCCGTTTATGCACGCAATACGATATCGCGTTATCCCTCGGTGATGGCTTGCGCCCTGGCTCCGTGGCAGATGCTAACGACGAAGCGCAGTTCAGCGAATTAAAAACGCTTGGCGAACTTACCAAAATAGCGTGGCAACATGATGTTCAAGTAATGATTGAGGGGCCTGGCCACGTGCCGATGCAGCTCATCAAAGAAAACATGGAAAAGCAATTAGAATACTGTGATGAAGCCCCCTTCTATACCTTAGGGCCACTCACCACAGACATTGCTCCAGGTTACGACCACATCACCTCAGGCATTGGTGCAGCCATGATTGGTTGGTATGGATGCGCCATGCTCTGCTATGTAACCCCCAAAGAACATTTAGGCTTGCCCGATAAAGACGACGTAAAAACCGGCATTATCACCTACAAAATTGCCGCCCATGCCGCTGATTTAGCGAAAGGGCATCCTGCTGCACAGCGCCGCGACAACGCGCTATCTAAAGCACGCTTCGAATTCCGTTGGGAGGATCAATTCAACCTAGCGCTAGATCCTGATACCGCACGCTCATTTCACGATGAGACACTCCCTAAGGAATCTGCAAAAGTGGCACACTTTTGCTCCATGTGCGGCCCTAAGTTTTGCTCCATGAAAATCAGCCAAGAAGTGCGAGAACTTGATGCTGAACAAGTGGCCTCCATTAACGCAAAAGCGGAAGAAGGCATGGAGGAAATGGCGGCCGAATTCCGGCAGCAAGGCAGTGAGCTATATCGTAATATTTAACCCATGAAAAAAAGCCCGTTCACTACAACAGTGGTGAACGGGCTTTTCCCTATCAAAACATTTACTTATTTGGTGTCGTCTGCCATCCATTGAGTATTGGTTTGCGGCGCAGAGCTTGGAAACGAATAGCGCACAATACGCCATAGCACCTGCCCAAACTGACGCCAGATAGAGCCAGTATTATAGTTTTGGCCATAACGCGCACATATCTCACGCACCCCCTCTGCCACTTCGGCATAACGATACGAAGGCATATCAGGAAACATGTGATGCTCTATTTGATGGCTCAAATTGCCAGACATCATATGGAAAAAACGGCCGCCAGAAATATTAGAAGAACCACGCAATTGGCGTACATACCAATGCCCGCGGCTTTCGTTTTCCAGCACGCTTTGCGGAAACAACTCCACATCTGCAGTGAAATGGCCACAGAAAATGATCATGTAGGTCCATAAGTTACGTAGCCCATTAGCCACTAAATTACCTAAGAAAACCGGTAGCACAGGCACGAACAGCACCAATGCGAGCAACGGAAATACAACGTAATCTTTTACTAGCTGACGTTTAATTTTATTACCCGTGGGTTTAAATTCTTCATACAATTCACGCGCAGAGATGGTGCCGGCAAAATAACGGCCCACTTCTAAACGCTGTAACGCTACTCCCCACTGAAAGAACAAGGCCAACAATAGCGCATACAAAGGTTGAAACAAATTGGCGATACTCCACGGCTGCTCCGGAAATACGCGCAACACACCGTAGCCAATATCTTCATCAACATCTTGCACGTTGGTATACGTGTGGTGCTTGTAATTGTGGGTGTAACGCCAATTATCACTCGTGCCCACCACATCCCACTCGTAGTCTGGCCCATTAAAACGCGGATCATTCATCCAATCATATTGCCCATGCATAACGTTATGCCCGAGCTCCATGTTTTCCACAATCTTAGAAAAAGCGAGCAACAAAGTTCCAACTATCCAGGCAGGCCAAAACCAGCCTAGAAATAATAACCCACGCCCGAGCACACCACTGTAACGAACCAAGCGCCAAATGCGCACAATATAAGCGGCATCTTCAGCCCCTACTTTCTTCCTAACGTCTGCCTGCAGCTGATCAAGCTCTGCTGCAAAGGCTTCCAATTCCGCCTTGCTTAAAGCACGGCTTTTACTCACTTTCATGTACTACTCACTTAGAGATCTAATGACACATTTGTTCTTGCTTGGCTTACGCATAATTTCACCCCACCTGCCCCACTGTTTTCAGCTCCTAACAGCATGTGCTCGGTAACGCCTTCTAAGCGTTGACAATGACAGGTGTTACAGATGCCACGGCGGCACCCAAACGGCACCATTACTCCGGCTTCTTCTAGCCCTTCTAGCAAACTTTTACCGGCAGAAATCACCACATCCTTTGCTTGCTTAGCCAAGTGCACGGTAACTTGCCCTGCGTAAGGCGCAGCCATAACGGGCTCGTGTGTCTCGCTCACCCAACCAGCTGCATGTTCTTGCAACGCCGCCGCTGCTCGTACAAACCCAGGCGGCCCACAAACAAACACGTGATATGCAGATAAATCTGGAATACGTTGCTGCAACTCGTCTACATCGATGCGGCCACTTAACTCATTAGGCTGTAAAGCGGCAGCGCCGGTTAAAAAAGGTTGAAAACGCACATTTTCATGCTGCGCCTGCCAAGCGTCTAACTGCTTCACAAAACAAAGCTGCTCGCGCTGTGTAGCCCAATATAATAATTCTGTGGGCGGCACTTGTTTCTGCTGCATCCTTGCGTGCAGCAAGCTAAACAACGGCGTAATACCCGAGCCTGCTGCCAATAATAACCAAGGTTTATCGGTGGGCACTTGATGGAAATCACCTTCTGGCTTGCCAAGCTCTAACACCGCACCTGGCTGCAAATGACGGTGAAAAGCACTGCTCACAAGGCCTTGTTCTACAAGCTTAACAGTAAATTGCCATCGCCCGTTGGGCAGCACAGTGGGGCTGTAATAACGTTGGTGCCGAACGCCCTCCACCACTGCAGTAACTGCTATATGCTGCCCTGGCAAGCACGGTTGCACATGACGGTTTGGTTTGCACACCACCGTGACAGCGTCCACAGCCTCTTGGCGCACCGCTTCCACTAAGGCATAAGCGCGCCGTACAGACCAATGTGGCCGCACGTGCGACAACCAAAAATCTACAACTTCAGGGT
>Ga0079226_10003338_pt1 | contig 12315 bp, 19 predicted proteins | sample Poulit2014_FD_76345 | JGI IMG/M metagenome (GOLD analysis project Ga0079226, IMG submission 76345) | Agricultural soil microbial communities from Georgia to study Nitrogen management - Poultry litter 2014 | ecosystem: Environmental > Terrestrial > Soil > Agricultural land | place: USA: Georgia... | reverse complement strand
TTTGCTGCCTCTTCATAATTAGCAGCCTTAACAACTCGATCATAATTCTGCCGATTCATATCAGTTCCTTGAAGCATTAGCCGGGTATGATCCTTAATCGATTCATCCCAACTACTATAAACACGAAAACGGTCCTTAATGACAATCCATTTACCACCAGTATATTCTTTAGTTGTCATAACTTTTGAATTAGCACCAGTTCCCTTAATTCCGAAAAGATTATGATACTGAGTAGCTAATTTACTGGTACCCCAATTAGATTCAAGGATCGCCTGAGCAATCGTAATTGACGCATAAACATGGTATGTGTTCTGCATTGCTTGAGCCTCTGGAGCTACCTGCTTAATAAACAACTCTTTAGCTTCACGGTCCCGTTTCAATGCAGCCTGTTCGATGCGTTGTTGGTTCCATATTCGGTAAAAGTGATGACCAACGTAGACGCCTAGGAACAATATAACAATAACCAATAGCCACACAAAAATGCTTCCCTGTGATCTTTTCTTCCTCGTTCTTCTCCGCCGCCGTTTTGCCAAAAGCGATGCCTCCCTTATTTTCACTACTAACTATTGATTGTAGCAAAATAAGCCTTGTTTGGGAGAATATTTTAGTATTTTAAATTTAAAAATAAGAAAAGGGCTGGAATTTTATCCAACCCCCGTTAGTTAATATGATTGAAATTTGCTCCTCAAAAACTCGCTAGTCTTCCGCAAGTTCTTCACTGAGTTACGATCACTCATTCTAGTGGAATTGCATCCCACCATCAACAATGATCGTCTGTCCAGTAATGTAATTTGAATCAGGGCCAGCTAAGAAGCCAACAGCATTGGCAACATCTTCTGGTTCAGAGAGCCGTTTTAAAGCAATGTTCTTAGCAAATGTCTGCATTCCCCATTCATCACTCTTACCAGCATTCTTTCCTACTTGGTGGGCAATATCAAACATCATTGGTGTCTTAACAATTCCTGGAGCGTAGGCATTAACAGTAATGCCTTCGTCAGCCAAATCACGAGCAGCTACTTGAGTAATTCCCCGAATAGCGAACTTAGTACCAGAATAAAGTGCTAAGTTTGGATTACCAACAACCCCAGCTTGTGAGGTGGCATTGATGATCTTTCCACCGTGACCTAACTTATTAAATGCTTGGTGTGCAGCTTGGATTCCCCAAAGAACACCCCCAACATTTACTCCATAAACCTTTTCGAATTGTTCAGGAGTAATTGTATCAATTGGCGTAGTTGGACCAAGGCCAGCATTATTAACAACTACATTTAAATCACCAAAATGATCAACAGTCTTCTTAACCGCAGCGAATACAGCATCACGATCAGAAACATCCGCAACGATTGGTAAAGCTTCACCACCCTTTTCTTCCAGTTCCTTAGCAGTTTCCTGTAGTTTATTTTCTTCCAGGGCAACTAAAGCAACGGAAAAGCCATCGTTAACTAACCGTTCTGCAATTGCCTTACCAATACCTTGACTACCACCAGTAACTAAAGCAACACGTTTTGCCATAATTTAGCCTCCTTATATTAGTAAGCGGTTACAACAACTATATTATACGTCTTTTAAATTAAAGATAAAAGAAATACGATTGTGTATGTGTATAAAAAAAGAAGTTGGACAAAAATCCAACTTCTTTTTTTGGAAGCGATAAATCGAATATTAACGCTTACTAAATTGAGCAGCCTTACGAGCCTTCTTAAGACCTGGCTTACGACGTTCCTTCATACGAGGGTCACGAGTCAAGAGACCGGCCTTCTTCAAAGCGTCGCGGAAGTCAGGGTCAACTGCGAGTAATGCACGGGCGATACCGTGACGTACTGCACCAGCTTGACCAGAGAAACCACCACCATTAACGTTAGCTAAAACATCGTATTGACCGTCAGTCTTAGTAACATTAAATGGTTGGTTAACAATAGCACGTAAGTTGGCAAATGGAATGTAGTCTTCAATTGCCTTGCCGTTCATTGTAATCTTACCAGAACCTGGTACTAAGCGAACACGCGCAGTAGCGTCTTTACGCCGACCAGTACCACTGTATTGAACTTGTTGAGCCAATTCCATTCCCTCCTTAAATTAAGTTAGTAATATCGAGTGCTTCAGGCTTTTGTGCTGCATGACTGTGATCTTCACCAGCGTATACATGAAGCTTTAAGCCCATCTTACGACCAAGAGAATTGTGTGGAAGCATACCCTTGATTGAGTGTTCCAATAACTTCTCAGGTTCCTTAGCACGGAAGTCACCAGCAGTCCGTTGCTTCAAACCACCAGCGTAGTCTGAGTGACGGTAGTAAATCTTGTCAGTAGCTTTCTTACCAGTTAACTTAACTTGCGCAGCGTTGATAACAATAACATTGTCACCAGTATCAACGTGTGGAGTGTATGTTGGCTTGTTCTTACCACGCAAAATTGATGCGACGACAGCAGAAAGACGACCCATTGGGACATCCTTTGCATCGACAACGTACCACTTGCGATCAACTTCACCAGGTTTTGCGATGTATGTCGTTCTCACGATTAAGTCCTCCAATTTTGTTTTTCTTTTACATATAATAGTGTACCGAGTTATTAGATGGAAAAGAAATACCAAGTGCTAGTATACCTTGTTACAACCACTTCGTCAATCACTTTCCCAATCATTCCCGTAATCTACTGAAACTAAATATAGGCCGCTTGCGGGAGCAGTCATCCGAGCTTGTGTCCGATCTTTAGCTGCTAATACACGTTTAACATCATCAACAGGTCGTTGCTTACTGCCGATTTCTAAAAGAAAGGCCACCATGATCCGAATTTGATTATAGAGAAAGCCGTTCCCAGTAAAGTCAAAAACAACCTCATTTCTTAATTTATCCCGTTTGATATCTATTTTATAAACGGTTCGAACATTGCTTTTAGCTTGGCTTCCGGAGGCTACAAAGCTAGTAAAGTCATGTTCGCCAATAAAGTTCTTAGCAGCCTTTCGCATTAACGTTAAATCCAATGGATATTTAAAATGTGCTGTATAGTTTCGCTTAAAGGGATTAACAAATTCTCCTTGATCCACTCGGTAACGATAAGTCTTATTATGAGCACTATACCGGGCATGAAAATCGCTGTCGACTAATTCTGCTTTTTTTATCAGAATATCAAGCGGCAAAATACTATTTAATGCCTTGCGCATTGATTCATTACTCAGGTGGTATGGAATATCAAAATGAGCAACCTGATTTAAGGCATGAACTCCAGCATCAGTTCTCCCTGATCCAATTACTGGAATTTCAGGGGTTGGATGCTTAGCAATCTTGTTAACCGCATTTTTTAAAACCTGCTCTACCGTTCTTTTATGCGGCTGAATTTGAAAGCCGGAAAAATTTGATCCATCGTAAGCAAATGTTATTTTGTAACGATACACAATGAAAACTCTCCTCGCTAAATTAAGTTTAAAATCCCAATTACAACATCAGCCATAAGCATCAACAATAATGCAACGGTATCTCCTTTGTGCCAGGATAACTGGCGATATTGAGTCCGTGGACGCTCTAATGAATATCCCCGCGCTTCCATTGCTGTTGCTAAGTCTTCCGAATGCTGAAACGAATTCACAAATAATGGAATTATAATTGGAATAAGGTGCTTTAGCCTCGTTATTAAGTTTCCTTGGTGGAAATCCATTCCCCGTGACCGCTGAGCATTCATAATTATCTTAATATCTGCCATAATTGTCGGAACAAATCTTAATGCAATTGATAACATCAGGGAAATCTTATCTACCGGAACTCTTAACCATTTTAACGGAAAAATTAACCAGGAAAATGCTCCAGCTAACTGCAGAGTTGGCGTGGTTACCGTGAGAATCGTGGATGCTGTAATAATTACCGTAAACCGATAAAAGATTAAAAATGCATTCTTTATTCCGTCACTTGTTATCGAAATCCAGCCATAATGCCAATACATCTGACCGCCGCTACTGAATAGGACCTGTAGACAAACAGTTATTAGGATCACAATTAAAAATGGCTTTATCCCTGTCCAATACATCCGAAGAGGAACCCGGCTTATAATCAGCGTAATTAGCAAAACAAATGATATCCAAATCGCTGGCCATAAATGATTAGCAAAAAAAACACTGATAACATACCAAATACAAAGAATTAATTTAGTCCGGGCATCTAAACGATGAATTGGTGAATTTAGCGGAACATAGCTTCCAAAGACAACCATGTTACCCATTTGCCATTCCCCCATTCTTTAATCGTTCAATCAGGTTTGCAGACAGTTCATCCAATGATAGAGGCAATCCACGCAAACCAATTTCCCGGGAAATTTGAATGCTTTTAGGAGCCAACAAATTACTCTTTTTTAACAATTGCTGACTACTAAAAAATTCTTGTGGACTACCATCAAACGTAATCTGCCCATCGTGAAGTGCAACAATTTGGGTTACTAATGATGTAACCATTTCTAAATAATGAGTAATCATAATAATGGTAACTCCACGTTGGTTCAATTCTTTAATAATGTTGAGTAACCGTTGAACAGCCAAGGAATCAAGGCCAACTGCGGGTTCATCTAAAATTAAAACTTCAGGATTCATTGCCAGTACTCCAGCAATTGCAACTCGTCGTTTTTGTCCACCAGATAGTGAAAAAGGAGATTGTTTAAGAATCGTCGGTGATAATTGAACGGTTTCTAACGCCTTCATAATTGACTTATTTATTTTTTTCTGAGACCAACCAAGATTCTGTGGCCCAAACGCTAAATCATCACGAACAGTTTGCGCAAATAGTTGGCGCTCAGGAAATTGAAAAACAAAACCAATTTTTTGGCGAAATAGCTCCTGTTCTCTTTTGGATGTTTGATTATTAATTAACCGTCCATTGACGACTACCTGTCCTGATGTTGGAAGAGTCAAGGCATCAATTAAGTTGACCAGAGTTGATTTACCACTGCCAGTTTGGCCAACCAACACAGTAAATGCTCCATCCGCAATCTTTAAATTAATATTACGCAGTGCTTGATGAGCGAGAGGCGTCGTTGGCTGGTAAATAAAGTTAACATTCCTTAATTCAATTTTTGCTTTAGCCATCGAACCATTTCCCCCGTTGTTATGTATTCTTGAGGAGCCTTTATTCCTGCATGGATTAACTTCTCTCTAATTTGCTCACCAGCTGCTGGTGTCAGTTGAAGCTTTCTTAATAATTGATGATTTGATAAAACCTTTTTAGTAACATCATTTGCTACTACTTTACCTTGATCAAGGATCAAAATATGATCAGCCAGTTCTGCTTCATTAAGGTCGTGGGTAATCATGATGATTGTATACCCCCCATCGTGATGAAGAGTTTCTAGTAGCTTCATAATTGATTCTCTTCCCACTGGATCAAGCATGCTAGTAGCCTCATCAAAGATAATTATTTTAGGCTTTACTGCTAACACTCCCGCAATAGCAATTCGTTGTTTTTGACCACCAGAAAGATCAGCAATTAAACTATCTTCATAATCAATCATTCCAACACTCTTTAAAGCTTGCTTAATGATCGTTGGCATTTCTTCCGGAGCAACATTATAATTTTCTAAACCAAAAGCAACATCTTCGGCAACTGTTGAGCCAACGAATTGGTTTTCCGGGTTTTGAAAAACCATTCCAACCAACTTATGAACTGTTTCTAAATGCTGTTCATTTACTTCTAAATCACCAATTAGAATTTTTCCCTTACTTGGTTGAAGAAGGCCATTAAGAAGACGAACAACCGTACTCTTCCCACTTCCATTATGACCAACAATTGAGATCCATTTATTTGTCGGCAAAACAAATGATTGATTATCTATTAGTACCTTATTAGAGTCAGGATATTTAAATGTGACATGGTTAAATTTAATCTCTTGCATCTTTTTTATCCTTTACGTTAATACTTATTATTTTAACAGAGAAAGCAAAAGAATTTAAAAATAAAAAATCACTTACCAGAGAAGTGCACGGTTAATCCGCATTCAAGCTAGACTAGGGAAAAATCCCACCATCGTAACGCTCTATACTTCAATGATAGTGATTCTTTATTACGTATTAATAAACTTTTGATTAACGAAATGTTAGTCAACGAATTCTAAGATAACCATCTTAGCACCGTCACCACGACGAGGCATAGTCTTCAAAATCCGTGTGTAACCACCATTACGTTCAGCATACTTAGGTGCTAATTCTTCAAACAAGTTTTGAAGAGCAGATTGAATACGGATGTTGTCGCCATCTTCCTTAACATCAGCAACAACGTTCCGAACAAAAGCAGCTGCCTTACGACGTGAAGCTAAATCGCCACGCTTTGCAAGGGTAATCATTTGATCAGCAGTCTTACGAACTTCCTTAGCACGAGCCTCGGTAGTAGTAATCCGACCATTAACAATTAAATCAGTAGTTAAATCACGTAATAAAGCCTTACGTTGTGAACTTGTACGTCCTAATTTACGGTAACTCATGAAGTTGTCCCTCCTTTTCCATTGGTTTGATTAATTAATCATCTTGACGGAATGAAACGCCGAGATCGTTTAATTTCAACTTAATTTCTTCAAGTGACTTTTGGCCTAAGTTCCGTACCTTCATCATGTCAGCTTCGGTCCGATCGGTCAATTCCTTAACGGTATTGATACCCGCACGCTTAAGACAGTTGTATGAACGAACTGAAAGATCAAGTTCTTCAATTGTCATTTCAAGCATTTTTTCTTTATGGGTTTCTTCCTTTTCAACCATCACTTGTGCATTTTGAGCCTCTTCAGTAAGGTTGACAAACATTGCCAAGTGTTCCGTTAAAATCTTAGCACCCAAGCTAACAGCTTCGGTCGGTGTTAATGAACCATCAGTCCAAACATCTAAGGTTAGCTTATCGTAATCATTACGTTGACCAACCCGAGCATTTTCAACTGTGTAGTTAACACGTTCAATCGGGGTATAAATGGAGTCAATTGGCAATACACCAATTGCGAGATCATCCATTCGAGCTTTGTTATCATTTGCAGAAAGATAACCACGACCCTTGTCAGCAGTCATCTTGATGTGCAGTTCGGCACCATCTGCAACGGTAGCAATGTATAAGTCAGGGTTAAGAACCTCAACTTCACCATCGCCTTGAATATCACCGGCGGTAACTTCAGCAGGACCTTTAACATCAATCTCAAGATCCTTTTGTTCTTCTGAATCCAGTTTTAGAGAAACTTTCTTCAGGTTCAAAATGATTTGAGTTACATCTTCAGTAACACCTTCAACAGTACTGAATTCATGTAAAACACCATCAATTTGAATACTAGTGATGGCAGCACCAGGTAATGATGCTAGTAAAACTCGTCTTAATGAATTACCAAGTGTAGTTCCATAACCACGTTCGAGCGGTTCAACAACGAACTTACCGTAGCTATCAGTTTCTTCAACCTTGTGAATGTTTGGCTTTTCAAATTCGATCATTCTATCTCTGTACCCCTTTCAAACGCAGTTCGTATTTTAGACTAAAAGGCCATTGATGGATTCGTAACTCCAGCAATGTCAATTAAACACGACGACGCTTTGGAGGACGAGAACCATTATGAGGAACTGGAGTCACATCACGAATAGCAGTGACTTCCAAACCAGTTGCTTGAAGAGCACGGATAGCTGATTCACGACCAGAACCTGGACCCTTAACTTCAACTTCAACGGTCTTCATGCCATGTTCCATAGCTTGCTTAGCAGCAGCTTCTGAAGCCATTTGAGCAGCGAAAGGAGTTGACTTTCGTGAACCCTTAAAGCCCAATACACCAGCTGATGACCAAGCAACAGCGTTACCTTGAACATCAGTAATCATGATCAAAGTGTTGTTAAATGTTGAGTGAATGTGAGCAACACCAGTTTCAACATTCTTTTTTGCACGACGCTTACGCGTACCTTTTTTGGTTGCCATATTAAGTACTAACCTCCTTTATATTAAAATAGATTACTTCTTCTTGTTAGCAATAGTAACTGCCTTACCCTTACGAGTACGTGCATTGTTCTTAGTGTGTTGACCACGAACTGGTAAACCACGACGGTGACGCATTCCACGGTATGAACCAATTTCTTGGAGCCGCTTAATGTTCAAAGTAACTTCACGACGTAAGTCACCTTCTACTTGGTATTGGTCAACTTGAGTACGGATTTGTTCTTCTTGTTCAGGAGTTAAATCACGAACACGAATATCTTCAGAAACACCAGCGTCCTTCAAAATCTTTTGAGCACGTGTGTTACCAATTCCGTAAATGTATGTTAAGCCGATTACGATTCGCTTGTCACGAGGTAAATCGACACCTGCGATACGAGCCATTTATTTACACCTCCATCCTTATTTAAATAAATTACTTACCTTGACGTTGCTTGTGCTTTGGATTAGCAGAGCAAATAACCATAACACGTCCGTGACGCTTTACGATCTTGCAGTGTTCGCACATCCGCTTGACTGATGGTCTTACTTTCATTTTATTAATCCTCCTAGAGAGTTACTGTTTAATTACTACTTAAACCGGAAGGTAATCCGACCCTTGGTCAAATCATATGGTGACATTTCAACCTTAACACGGTCACCAGGTAAAATCTTAATGTAATGCATCCGGATCTTACCAGAAACGTGTGCTAAAATTTCAGCACCATTTTCCAATTCAACTTTAAACATCGCATTAGGTAAGGTTTCAGTAATCTTACCTTCAACTTCAATCACATCGGCTTTTGCCACAATTGGTTCCTCCTTGCATAACCAAGAAATGACGTAAAAACGGTGGAAAACGACATCATTTCCCACTGTAAGCTATATAAACCTTACAAAGTTTAGCATAACTATGTAAACTTCGCAAGGTTTAACAGCTTAAAGGTTATCTAATACCTTTTTAACATCTTCATAAACCTTGACAATGTCTTGTTGACCATCGATTGTGTACAAAACACCTTTCTTTTGGTAGTAGTCTACCAGTGGTGTATTTAACTTGATGTTAACATCTAACCGATTCTTTACGGTTTCAGGTTTATCATCATCACGTTGATAAAAATCATGATGACCACAAACATCACAAGTACCTTCAACCTTAGGTGGGTTGTATACTCGGTGATAAGTTGCACCACAATTACGACAGATAAATCGACCACTTAGTCGTTCTACCAATACATCTGGTTCGACGTGAATATTGATAACCGCATCTAGTTGTCGATTACTTTCAGCCAACATCTTATCCAATGCTGCTGCTTGGTTAAGATTACGTGGGAAGCCATCTAACATGAAGCCTTTTGCCGTATCATCTTTCGAAAGACGTTCCTTAACAATACCATTGGTAACTTCATCAGGAACAAGTTCTCCCTTATCGATGTACTTCTTTGCCTCAATTCCCATTGGCGTTTCATTCTTAATTGCTGCCCGGAAAATATCTCCGGTAGAAATGTGAGGAATATCAAAATCCTCAACAATCTTTTGAGCTTGTGTACCTTTACCGGCACCAGGCAAACCCATTAAAACAAGATTCATTGTCATTATACTTCTCCTCCTTCTGGTCTTGGTCCACGAATAAATCCAATATATTCACGTTTCATTGTCAAACCAGTTAATTGACGGACAACGTCAAGAGCAATTTGAACAATAATCAGTAAACTAGTACCACCTAATCCAATTGATTGACTTAGGTTCCATACATTGCTGGCTACTAATGGAATTAATGAAATCAATCCCAAGAAAAGTGAACCAACAGTACTTAACCGCATTAATAATGCTGAAATATATTGCTGAGTACCCTTTCCAGGACGAACTCCTGAAATATAACTCCCTTGTTTTTGCAAGTTTTCCGCAAGCTTTTCTGGATTGACTTGAACAAAGGCATAGAAGAAGGTAAATACAACAATTAAGAAAATATATAATGTAATTCCTGGTCCAGACTGCATGTTAAATATTGTAGATAACACTTGGTACCAGGTATCTCCACCATGATTTTGTTGGAATGCCATTAAGATTGTTTGCGGTGTAGAAATGAATGAACCAGCAAAAATAACCGGAATAACACCAGAAACGTTAATCTTTAATGGTAAGTAACTACTAGCAGGTGAAGTGGTAGTCCGTCGAGTATACTGAATTGGTAAGCGTCGTTCAGCCTGTTGTACCCAAGTAACAAAAGCAACAATGATAATCAATGCAATTATTACTAAGGCAACAAAACCGATTCCCATCCAAAGTGCCGATCCAGATTCACCAGCAATTTGGTCTTGCCATAGTTGGTAAATACCACCTGGCATCTGAGCAACAATACCAGCGAAGATTAGCATGGAAACCCCATTTCCTAATCCTCGCTCAGTAATCATATCACCCATCCAAGTTGCAAACATTGTCCCTGCAGTTAGAATTAATCCAATTGTCAAGTATGTTGTAACATTTGGATGATTGACAAGCTTTATCGAGCTTAAAGCATTAAAACCTGCTGTAATCCCGATTGACTGAATAAATCCGAGAACAATTGTCAGCCATCGGGTTGCTTGATTCAACTTTCGCCGACCAACTTCACCTTGTTTACTCCATTCAACAAATCGTGGAACAATATCCATTTGTAGTAATTGAACAACAATTTGTGCAGTGATGTATGGAGAAACACCCATCGCAAATAGTGAGTAATTTTCTAGTCCACCACCACTAAAGGTATTAAGGATTGAAGCCAATCCAGTCGATGAAATTTCCTGCAAAGCAGCAGCATTAACACCAGGAACTGTGATCGCCGCCCCAATCCGGTAAACAATTAATACAAATAATGTAAAGAATATTTTTTTACGAATATCCTTAACCTTAAATGCATTTTTGACGGCTGTAAACAATTACATCACCTCAGTTTTACCGCCAGCAGCTTCGATAGCTGACACTGCTGAAGCAGAAAACTTATTAGCCTTAACAGTTAACTTCTTAGTAAGCTTACCGTTACCAAGAACCTTAACACCGCTCTTCAAGTTCTTAACAATGCCACTTTCCATCAATAATTGTGGAGTAACTTCAGTACCATCTTCAAACCGATCTAACGTACTTAAGTTAACAATAGCATATTCCTTACGGTTAATATTAGAAACCACGCTTTGGAATTTGCCGGTAGAGTGGCATTTGACCCCCTTCAAAGCCTAAACGTGTCTTACCATGAGCCTTTTGACCCTTAGTACCACGTCCAGAAGTAAAACCATGACCTGATGAAAGGCCACGACCCTTACGAAGACGCTTTGAACGAGAACCTGCAGCAGGTTTTAATTCGTTTAACTTCATTTAGTAGGCACCTCCTTATTATTTAGTTGTAATTACTTAACTTCTTCAATAGAAACTAAGTGAGCAATCTTAAAGATTTGGCCACGTGTTGCAGCGTTATCTGGTAAGATAACAGAACTGTTAATCTTACCAAGACCCAAAGCCTTAACAGTCCGGCGTTGAGTTGGCTGACGGTGGGCAACACTGTGGATTAAAGTAACTTTAACTTGAGCCATAATTAGTGCCCTCCTTATTCTGCTAAGTGGTCTACAGAAACGCCACGAAGTTTAGCAACTTCTTCAGCGCTCTTTAATTGCTTCAAACCTTCGAATGTTGCACGAACAACGTTAACAGGAGTGTTTGAACCAAGACGCTTTGAAGTAACATCGGCTACACCAGCAAGGTCCATAACGTTACGGACCGCACCACCGGCAGCAACCCCGGAACCTTCAACGGCTGGCTTCAACATAATCTTTCCACCACCGTATGTACCGATAACTTCGTGTGGAATAGTAGTACCAACGATAGGAACAGTGATCAGGTTCTTTTCAGCAGCAGCTTGAGCCTTACGAATAGCTTCAGGAACTTCTTGAGCCTTACCAGTACCAAAACCAACATGGCCCTTACGATCGCCGACAATTACTAAAGCGGCAAAACGCATCCGACGACCACCCTTAACAACCTTGGTAATCCGGTTGATGGCAACAACTTGATCGTCTAAGTCCAACTTTGCTGGATCAATGAATTCTGATGATGTCATTGCAGGTTATTCCTCCTTTTCTTTAGAATTTAAGTCCGTTTTCACGAGCAGCTTCAGCTAATGCTTGAACACGACCATGGTAAAGGTATACACCACGATCAAAAACAACATTAGTGATGTTCTTTGCAGCAGCACGCTTGGCAATTAATTCACCAACACCACTAGCTTGTTCAGTCTTGCTCTTTCCACTAACTTCACTGTCAATTGTGGAGGCACTTGCGAGCGTCACACCCTTTACGTCATCAATTAATTGAGCGTAAATGTTTTTGTTTGAACGGTAAACACTTAAGCGTGGGCGCTCCGCAGTACCAGAAATCTTACCGCGAA
>Ga0079226_10003337_pt1 | contig 12318 bp, 15 predicted proteins | sample Poulit2014_FD_76345 | JGI IMG/M metagenome (GOLD analysis project Ga0079226, IMG submission 76345) | Agricultural soil microbial communities from Georgia to study Nitrogen management - Poultry litter 2014 | ecosystem: Environmental > Terrestrial > Soil > Agricultural land | place: USA: Georgia... | reverse complement strand
TCTTGTAAAGATTGCCAAAAGCGATCCGTCGTAACCGAAATCCCGTTATCTGTCGGTTCGTTTAAAAGATTTTCCATGCGACTTAATGCTTCACTACGTTTAGCCCAGTAACTAGAACGACTGTTTTCAATCCGGTATTGGAAATCTAAAAACTGGTCGCGTACCCGCTGTACTGTTCCGATATCGGCCCCAGTACCCATTTGTCCAGGTATTTTCGGTTTGAAAAACGATTGCGGCGGATAAGGCGTTGAAGATACAAAATTAGCCCGTTGCCTCGAATAACCTTCTGTATTTACGTTTGAAATATTATGACCTGTCGTATACAAAGCCCTTTGTTGTGCAAAAAGCGCTCGCTTCGATACTTCTAAGCCATGAAATGTACCCATTGTCATCGTTATACATGCTCCCTATCGTTTGTATTATACTTTCGAATCGAAAACTGAACGTTTTTGTCCTGCAGCTTTTCGCTCTGCCTGTTCACCATAAGAAATATTTTGCGCTTGTGGTTGGATCATTTCTAACGACAATTGAACAAACTGCATCGATTGTTGCAGTAATTGACTGTTCAATTGTTCAGACTCTTGAATAGACACGATTAATTCGAGTAATCTAGCAACCATTCCTTCAAGCTTTGTTTTATCTCCTTCATCATTAAGTACACTTAACAATTCGGTTATTGTCTTTTCATCACTATTTATTCCTTTTTCTTCAAAAAAATGATTAACTAGTTGTTCTCTCACCGCTTCGTACTCTTCAATTTTTTGCATCACTTGACGTTCTTTCGTTAACCATTTCACTAGAGATTCATTGTCCGACACTTTTATAGCTTCTGTTTTATCCTCAGAAATGGTCAATAGCTCTTCATGCAATTTCGTTAAATGCTCCATCGCCTGTATTATTTGTTTAACAAAAATAATAATTACCCCCTACTTACCTAGCTTATGAACGCCAAAACTCAAGTAATTTTCCGGCTGTTTTTTCATAATTCACTTTATACTCTCCTGATTGGACGAGCGCTTTTATATCGGCTACATCTTGTTTGCGGCTTGCCTTCATTTCATTCTTTTGGAGTTGTAAAGCCTTACTCGAAATGTTTAGCTGATCATCCTTTATCCCTTCAGCTTTAGGAGATTTCACCGTACGTTGATTCGCTTTATAGACATTCAAATATGGATTAGGTCCTTGGATTTTCATATCGCTCACCTCACTATTTTTTATTTTAGTTTTTCATGGATAGTATTTATTTACGTTGATGCTTATTAATTGTGTAATAGACTGGTTCCCGGTCATCTTTCATTTCTTGTTTTATCCGTTTGATATCTTCATGGACTTTTAAATCACGTTGAATAGTAGATTTACAATTCTCACACAGCCTGCCTTCAACTATGTCGACACCACAACTTTCACAAGGGTAAGCAAGTTTAGGAAACTGCGATGCACGTAAGCGGTTTTCTTTCATGAACTTAATAATCAGTTCCTCTTCGACCCCTGTTGCTTTTACAATTTCGGTTATCGTTGCTTCTCGGTTCTTTTTCTTGGTAATAAAACGATAGACTGTTTGGAATGCTTCTTCTTCTGCAAAATAACAATCGCGACATATATCACGTACTGGATCTGCGAACACTTTCCCACAACTTTTACAGTTTTTAATGCTCATATAATCGACAACCCTTCAATGCACAATAATATCTAACATTCATCTTTAACTAACTATAAATTATATCATAAATGAGTGTTTACCCTCGAATTAGCGAATAAGAATAAATGACAGTTACACCACTTTGCTTCAATAAATTAGCTGCATGTCTTAGCGTAATTCCTGTTGTATATATATCATCGACCAAGATTACAATTTTGTTAGGTTTTTTCCGCAATTTAAATGGATTATTTGTCATAATACGTTCGGAACGCGATTTTTTCGATTGTTTTTCACTGTGAGTTCGCTCCAAAATCTGCTCGACCTTCCAATCTGGACTCGCAAGTAAATTTGCAATGGGCAAGGTTTGGTTAAAGCCACGTTCATATATCCGCTCTTCACTTAAAGGAATCGGCACTAAAGAAGCATCTTTTATGCCCAATTGTGAGAACTTCGTCTTACTAGATAAAATATCCTGTTTAAATAAGTTAAACAACTCGTAGTCGCCGCGATATTTCCATTTTACGATAATTTCTTTCATAAATTCATTATAGCGATAAGTAGAAATGTTTTTAGTTAAGGGGTCCTCCCCACCATAAAGTAAATCCCATTGATGACAATCTGAACATAAATTTCTCTTTATAGGACGACAACATTTCCCACATACTTTGCCTGAAATTAAAGACAATTGATTCAAACACCGTTGACAAATAGAGCTAGATTGCCTGCCAATAATAAAGGATTGCCAATATACTTGCATTGTAAGTGTTTCATTACACCATAGACAACTATCCATTCATTCACCCTCCTGCCTAGCTTGTAACATTTTTTTACCTCGGCGATTCATTTCTATTATCGAAGTAATTGCGCGAACAATCGCTTCTGTCTTACCATCGTGTATAAAAATAACTTCCCCTTCAGGATCTCCAGCGTTACGGCCTGCCCTGCCTGCTATTTGTACAAGCGATGCCTCATCAAAGACGCGGTGACTCGCCTCGATAACGACAACATCAATCGAGGGGAATGTCACGCCTCGTTCTAAAATGGTCGTAGTAATTAAAACTTGTAATTGTTTACTTCTAAATTGTTTTATTTTTTCTTCACGTAAACGATCTTCTGCATGAACACTAGCAATAGCCGCCTCTTCCCTTATGACACCATGCAAAATCAAGCTTTCTGTTATCGATTTCAATAAACAATCAGCTAAGCCAATCGTCGGTACAAAAATTAACAACTGTCTATCCGCACGTTTTCGTTTCTTTATCCAGTTAGTAAATGATTTCGGCACCTGATGAGCTTGTAGTTGCTTACTTAATGAATAATCGCTGTGGGTAATAGGAAGGGGTAAAGGGTGGCCATGGTAGCGGATAGGAACAAAACAATAAGGAAGTTGCTTCATTGCTAGTTTTTCTTTGAGGGCCTGGCGTGGGGTAGCTGTCAAGTAAATCTTTGCACTAACATCTTTTACAGCTCTATTTGTGGCAAATTGTAAGGTTTTATCATTGTGATAAGGAAATGCATCTATTTCATCGATAATGATGAGGTCAAATGCACGCTTAAAACGTATGAGCTGATGTGTTGTTGCAATAATTAACTGTGCTGTGCCTTCTCGATCACGGCTATTTCCGTATAAGGCTTGTACGGGGATTTTTTTAAAAGCTTGTTGGATTCTTGGAAGTAATTCCCGCACGACATCAGCGCGTGGAGTGGCAATACATATTCGTTTACCTTGAGCTAATGCACGGTTAATCGCAGGGAATAAAATCTCTGTTTTACCTGCGCCTGTGACAGCCCAAACAAGCTGTTCTCTCTCTTCTATTACAGCTTTTTCTACCTCAATGGCTGCTTTATTTTGGGCAAATGTTAATTCCCCCTTCCATGTGCAAGCATCGTCATGCTTTTTCCATGGGTATGAAGGGCCCGTCCATTCATAAAGTAGTTCACAGGTCGAAACTCGTCCCATCATAATGCAATTACGGCAGTAAATGTGCGTTTTATGACACTTCGCACAAGGAAATTGCCCAAGTAAGGCTTTATTACTGTTATTACACCTTACACATCGGTCAAGAAATGATTTACTAATAAAAGAGTTAACTGCCGTAAAATAGTGGCGATTGAGTAAATCATTAAATGCTTCATCATCAATTAGGATCTCTCGGCGGAGGAGAAGTTTGCCATCGTATTTTTGGATAAAATCAAGTTGGGTTTGTGTTAGCTTTGTTTGCTGAGGGTTTTGAGAAGATATCGGGGACACTTTATGTGCCCCGATAGTTTTTGTAGGCAATCGCTTTCGTATAAACAAATTTATTTTTTTGAATATATTATTTATTGTTTGTACCATGTTATCCCTAGGCTCCCTTCTCCCAAGTGGGTGCCTACTACAGGGCCGAAATAACTAATCATTGTTTCAATGTTAGGATACTTCGCTTGGAAATCATCCCGTAATTTGAGCGCTTCTTTTTCGTTATTTCCATGGATAAATACAACTCGTTGTACTCGTTTTGTTTGCACATCATCTTCTAACATTTTGACAATTCGTCTAAGGGCTCGCTTTTTCGTTCTAACTTTTTCATAGGGTACGATTGACCCTTCTACAATATGTAAGATAGGTTTAATATTTAACAGACTACCTAGCAATGCTTGCGCGCCACTTAGTCGTCCACCACGCTGTAGGTGACTCAAATCATCGACCATAAAATAAGCACGGATATTTTTTCTAAGTTCATTTAATGCTTGTATTATCGAAGCGATATCTTGACCCTCATTGGCTAATTCAGCTGCTCGAATAACGTAAAATCCTTGAGGCATCGCACTATACTCGGTATCGTAGGCATGAACTTGTAACTTCTCCATCATATTTCCAGCGCTTTTAGCTGTTTCAAATGTACCACTTAACTTTTTAGATATATGTATAGATATTACCGCATCATAGGACTGTTCTAACTTTTCATATAACTCGATGAACGCACCAATTGCAGGTTGTGATGTAGTCGGTAAAGCTTTTTCTTCTTGTAGTTTTTCGTAAAATTTATCCGTCGAAATCTCTATATTTTCAGCGTAGGTTTCTTCACCAAAGTTTACACTTAACGGTATGACATGGATGTTAAGTTTATCAATTACTTCTTGAGGTATGTATGATGTACTATCAGTTACAACCGCTATTTTCATTGTATTCACTCGCCTTCATGGTTATTGAACTTCTACCCAGCCATTTTTAATTGCCTTTACAACGGCTTGCGTACGGTCATTCACTTTCATTTTTTGCAAAATATTACTCACATGGTTCTTAACCGTCTTTTCACTAATAATTAATGTCTCGGCAATCATACGATTACTTTGTCCTTCTGAGAGTAATTGCAAGACTTGACACTCACGGCGAGTAAGTAGGTGTAATGGCTTACGATATTCAATATGGGTAATACCCGTTTGTGACTGTTTGTCCTCTACTAACTTACGATATTCTTGTACCAAATTGTGAGTTACTTTAGGGTGTAAATACGATCCGCCATCATAGACGACCCTAATCGCTTCTAATAAAGACTCAGTATCGATCTCTTTCAATAAATAGCCTTGTGCACCCGATTGTAGGGCATGGGTGACATAATTTTCATCATCATGGATTGATAATATGATAACTTTTATGTCAGAATATCTTGTTAGCAACTCTTTCGTCGCTTCAATTCCGTTTATTTCAGGCATATTAATATCCATCAAGATAACATCTGGGCTATGTGCTTCAACTAACTCATTAACTCCCTTTCCATCGCCAGCTTCGGCAACAACTTCAAATGACGATTCGAAGCTTAATATCCTCTTTACTCCTTCACGAAACAACTTATGATCATCAACTAGTGCTATTTTAATTTTTTCCGAATTCATGTCTACTCCTCCAATTTTAATGTTTTACTCAATAGTTCGTTACCCTTATAAATAATTATTGTGGTGCTACTGCCACTTCTTTATATGGTATCACTACTTTAATTTTCGTTCCTTTATTTATTTCAGACGTTATCTTAAAATCACCTTCAAGCAACTCTATCCGTTCCTTCATCCCTATAATACCATAAGAATCGTTTTTGTTTTTTTCACTCGTTTCAAATCCGACTCCATCATCTTGAATAACAAGGATTACAGTGTCTTTTCTTATTTCTATTAATATTTTAATTAGCTTCGCATTAGCGTGTTTGATAGCATTTTGCAAGCCTTCTTGAATTAGTCTAAATAAAGCAACTTCGTATGGTGTTTCCAATCTTTTTTCTTCACCATGGAGGGTGAATTGTATATCAATATCGTTATATTTTGAAATGGTAGATATGTGTTTTTTTATAGTCGGAATTAAACCTAAATCATCTAGTGCCATGGGACGTAAATCATAAATAATACGCCGAACTTCCTGTAAAGATTGTCTAATACTTTCGCGAAACACTTTCATTTCTTTCAATGCTTCTTCTTTGTTGCCATCACGAAAAGTTAAATCGACAATTTCTGAGCGGACTAAAACGTTTGCTAAGCTTTGGGCCGGGCCGTCGTGTATCTCCCGAGAAATTCGTTTACGTTCCTGCTCTTGCGCTTCAATGATTTTTAAAACAATTTTTTCCTTTTCATGAGCTGTTTTAATGTAGTCATTCATTTCTTGGAAATCATCCTGTAAAAAAGAAGAGATGACCGATACTTTTCTCCCTAGGTTACGAGCATGATCAATTGTTTCCATCAATTGTACTAGTCTACGCTCTAAATCGTCTCTTCTATCGCGTAATGTCTTTTCTTCGCTTTGAACAATGGCTAGCTCCGTTTGCAAGGTGTGGGTTTTTTCGTATACTTCACGAATTTGCCTCTCATTATGGCTTCCAAACTGTTTGCTCACTTCCGAAAGCTTCCTGCGAGATTGACGAACTTGTATTTCCAGCTCATCACTACGCATAATATATTCTGCGACAAGTTTTTTCGTCACTTCTAATTCTTCCTGAATTTTTATGTATTCCTTTTCAGTTTGTTCACTAATGTGAAAAATATCATCTTGACTCTGTTCAACCACTTCAGTCATTTTATTTATTATAATATCTAAAGATTTTTCACTCATATAATACCACCAAATTTTTAAAATTTTGTCGTCAGTTTTTCTATGTTATAATAAGGCTATTATGAATACAAGGAATGGTTATCGATGTCACACTATTATACTATTAAACAATCCGGTTCACATGAAGTAATTATTCAACGTTCACGGTTTATCGGACACCTTTCGCGTGCCTATTCTGAGGAAGAAGCACAAGCCTTTATCAACAAAATACAAAAGGAACATCATAATGCTAGCCATAATTGTTTTGCCTATATTATAGGAGAACAAGATCAGTTCCAAAAAGCAAATGATGACGGCGAACCTAGTGGTACAGCTGGCATTCCCATGTTAGAAGTGCTAAAAAAACTTTCGCTCAAAAACAGTGTGATTGTTATTACAAGATACTTCGGCGGAGTGAAATTAGGTGCAGGCGGTCTGATTCGTGCATATAGTTCAGTGACTTCCGATACAATTAAAGAAATCGGAGCGGTAAAAAGATCGCTTATGCAAGGATTCACTGTCCAAATAGAATACCCTTTACTCGGTAAAGTTGAAAATCACCTGCAAGGATCCACCCATATTATCGAACACATCGATTACTTAGAAAACGTTATTCTACACGTGTATGTCTCTCTCGATCAACAAGCTAGTTTTAAAGATGAATTAATCAACATCACGAATGACCAAGTCACTATAAGCGAAAGTGATCAACGTTATGTTGAAGAAAATATTAGTCTATTCTAACAAAATATGTATTAGTTTACATCTGTAATTAATTTATTCATTTGCATTTCTAATGACAATTTCTGAATTATTTCATCAATTGTTAAATCGCTATTTTTTTCTATTTCTTTAATTAAATTTTCTAATAAGGACTTTAGTTTTGTCTGTTCCATGACTTATCACCTTAAATACCTTTATTTCTTTTTTTATTTTTGCTCATATATTATTATAATCATATACAATTATCTTTATTTCGACAAGCCTAACAAGTACCTTTATTTGCATTATATAACTTTTTATATAAGATGTGACTCAAATATATATTAATAACCAAAGATTTTAAGTTTTAACAAGAATGACTAATTTAAAGACAAGCTGGTGGTGATTTATTATGCAACGCGTTATTCTCGTACTCATACTTAGTAGTATATTCCTATTAGCAAGTTGTTCTAATGTAGAAAAAATCGATCCCTACGATGTGTTACAAAACTATGTCGATTTATGGGAATCACAAGAATTCACAAATATGTACGATATGTTAACAGCTGAAACGAAAGAAACTTACGATACGGAAAATTTTATTGATCGTTATGAAAAAATTTATCATGACTTACAAATTGACGATGTGCAGATTACCGTAATAGAAGAAGAAGGTGAAACAGAAAACGATAAAGTTACCTACCCCATCGATGTATCGCTCGATAGTATTGCCGGAAAAATCGAGTTTTCCACAACGATAACAGCTGAACGATATATTAATGAAGATGAAGAAATAGATTCTTGGCTTATCGATTGGAATCCAGGTCTCATCTTCCCCGAAATAGCTGACGGGGGTAAAATTAGAATCGAAAAAACTGAACCTAAGCGAGGCGAAATCCTCGACCGAAATGAGATGGCTTTAGCAATTAATGACATTGCTTATGAAGTGGGTGTTGTTCCAGAAAAGTTCACCAATAAAGATGCTGAAATAGAGAAACTTGCATCCTTATTACACATTTCAACAACCAGCATTACAAATAAAGTAGATGCAGAATGGGTTCAAGACGACCATTTTGTCCCCCTGAAAACTATTCCTATTTCTGATAAAAACACCATCGAACAATTAGAAAGTATTGCCGCTGTCAGTATGCGTGATACAACAGGTAGAACTTATCCTTCATCCGATGCTATATCACATTTAATTGGCTATGTTGGAAAAGTGACCGAGGAAGAGTTAAAGGAATTAAAAGATAAAAATTACACAGAAAATGATTCTATAGGAAAACGCGGCTTGGAAAAACTTTATGAAGATAAGCTCAAGGGAGAAACCGGAGTCAAAATTCTTATTGAATCTGAAGATGAAAAAGGTGATGCTGTTTATACGACAATAGCTGAATCACCTGTCAAAAATGGCGAAAATGTACAAGTAACTATCGATATTAATTTACAAGAATTACTCTACAATCAATACGAAGGTAAATATAAAGGAGCTGCTGCTGCAGTCGATCCACATACAGGAGAAATCCTCGCCTTAGTAAGTAGCCCTTCTTATGATCCCATTCCATTAACATATGGAATTAGCCAATCAGCATGGGACGCTTTAATGAACGATAAACGTCAACCTTTTGTCAATCGCTTCACCGCAACTTTTGCACCTGGTTCTGTTATCAAGCCGGTTGTTGGAGCCATTGGATTAAAAAACAAATCTATTACTCACGATGAGCAAATAACAATTGAAGGATTACGCTGGAAAAAGGATAATTGGAAAGACTTCTATGTTTCTCGTGTTAGTACCTCCAACGGTCCTGTCGACTTAGAGGATGCCCTTATCAGGTCAGATAATATATTCTTTGCCATGAAAGCTGTCAGTATGGGAGACGATAAATTCGTCGCTGGATTAAAAGAATTTGGTTTTGATGAAAAGCTTCCCATAGACTATCCTTTTACTACTTCACAAATTTCAAACAGTGGTGACTTAAAAAACGAAGCACTAAGAGCTAACACCGGCTATGGTCAAGGGGAATTAGAGGTAAATGTTCTGCATATGGCCTTGTTATATACCCCTTTCTTAAATGAAGGTGATTTAGTAAAGCCAAACTTACTCACTTCGGACAAAAAAGCTGAAGCATGGAAAGAAAATTTAGTAACGAAAGAAGATGCCGAAAGACTTAAGCAAGACTTACGTAAAGTAGTAACCAATGGAACGGCTAAAGTCATTAAAGATGAAGCTGTTGAAATCTCTGGTAAAACAGGTACAGCTGAATTAAAAGCATCGCGTGATGCAAAAGGAACGGAAGATGGTTGGTTTGTCGGTTATCCGACAGAAGATGAAGATATCATTATTGCTATGTTGGTTGAAGATGCAAAAGATATAGGAACAAGTAGTTTCGCTGCTAAAAAAGTTGCCAATACGATTGTGAAATATAAAGACTTACAAAAGTAAGTACTAAGCTTCCAAGCAGGTGGATGAATAAACACCATAAAAAGGTTCTTTATCAAATCCTGTTGCTTGATTATTCGATAGTTGTAACTTCATCTGGACGCTTTCTGCGGGCATGGCCTCAGCCTCCTCGAGAAAAACACTCTGCAGGGTCTTCGGACTCATGCTTTTCCCGCTAGAGTCGCCAGCTTGCATTACAATCTATTAATAGCTTCTAGTTTTCACTTTTTCATGAGGATAACACATTTGTTGTACAACCATAAAAAAGAGCTTCTCAAACTTAAGTAGTTTGTAAGAGAAGCTCTTTTTTTATAGTAATTTTGTCAGTTCAGTAAAAGAATCTAAATCTTTATCATCAAGGGACCGGTCAATTAACCGCTTAATATTATCTGCTTCTAACTTTGAGATTAATTCATTTGTCGACTCACTTAAGCTTAATTCGACTTCATCCATAAGCGCTGCATTATTTTCATAATACGGTCTCACAATTTCATTCAATTGATCCATAAAGTCAGTAAGTGATGTTAGCTTTTTCATCGTTATATAAATAATGTCATTCTCCATCTGAAATGCGAACTTCGTTTCTGTATTAACAACTTTTTTCGTTTTACGATTAATTAAAATCTCACGACCTTCAATTGGAACGAAATGGTACAGTTTACCGTCGATTAATAAAGTGAAATATTGATAGGCTAAAATCACCTTAATATATTGAGAGTTCATTTTCACATAGTATGGCTTTAACATTTTTACAGTTACCATGTTCCCACCTCCTAATTGAAAGGGTTCTCCTTTTTTACATTTTACTATATTATCAGAATAATTACAAGAGTCTAAATTAATATTTTGTGATTTTTATTAGCTTGTTAATTGCTTGCTTAATTTCGTCTTGTCTTTTGATCCCTTTTGGCCTTTTAACGCTAGTTTTTGCATCTTTTAAATAAGCTAAACCTGTTTGCATAGCTTGTTTATATTCTTTTTTTAAGGATATTATTCGTTCTTCATTATTTTTTTCTACTCTTTGGTTTACTGTTTCTTTATACATATCTATAATTTGGACATTATCATATTTAATCGACACGACATGGGGTGCTGTATTATCGTGTAAACAAACATTTAATGAAGGGATAATTAACATATCGATACTATGTGGATCTAAGCTGCAACGATACACTTCGACATCCATACTATAAGCTATACATTTATCGAGTACTTTGTTCATTAAATAAGACTTTCCTGTGCCTGCTCTGCCTAAAATGAATATTATTTCTTCTATTGGTTCAAGTAAACTCTCTACAGTATTAACGATACCATCTGGTGTATTTGTACCGAATAAACGTTCAAATATAATAGCTTTTCTATCTTGTTTTTTGACATTAGAAAATAGCTTTTTTAATAACTTACTAATAATGACATCTGCTTTTGCAAAATTCATTTCAGTAATATATATTTCCTCTAATTGTTCGTGTATAGCGAGGCCTCGTTTAAAACTATTATATGCATCTGTGAATGATTTAGACGAGTATCGTTCTGAATTATTAGCATCTATTATCTTTTCTTGAAGGGGAACTCTTATAATTGATTCATTAGCATGATGACTGCCGTAAATTTCCTCATTTATCAAGGCCAGAGACTGACTAGGCAGGATTATTCCATCTACAATCTCCCTACTATCGAGACTACGAATTACTTCAATTTCATCACTGTCTGAACGCCTAATCAATGCTTCTAATACCTCTGTTATGAACCATGGATTTGTATGTTGTAGTAGTATGATTCTATTAATACCTTGTAAGTTACTTTGTAAGTAGTTGACATATCCTTTCCCTGTGTGCCCTTCAACAAAGTATTCTATTAATTTAGTCACATTTACACCTTCTAAATTAGTTTTATTTTATTATATGTCAGTAGTGGGTGAAGTTGAATAACAAAAAAAGGTTGGGTCGCTTTATGAGCGACTCAACCTTTTATTCATTAATCTAATTTAGGTAATGTTCGAGTTTCTTTCGTCATTTCTGACTCACATAATGGACATGATGGCTCTTTAGCAAAGCTAAATGAATCCCTCATCCAACCATTACATTCTTCATTGGTACATGCCCAAACAACCGTTTCTACCTCTGGTAAAGGTTCACGACGTCCGCGTGAAAATCCCACTTCTCCATCTCCCTTCACTTGCTTCATTTGCTAGTAAATTTAATTTTGTATCTGTATCTTCACTTAACTAGTTCATTATACGTGAACTGCTTTGTTTACTTTTTCACCCATGCCACTATCGTCTTCACGACGACGTTGGTTAAGCCATACAAATACATATACGACGATACCGATAATATTGGTAATATTTTCTGGCATAATTAGCATTATTCCACCAGCAAATAACAATATACGTTCCCAGTAGAATGAGTTACGAATAAAGAAACCTATCATCGCACTACTAACACCAATCATTCCTAATATTGCAGTCGTTATGGAGAGTAC
>Ga0079226_10003336_pt1 | contig 12319 bp, 10 predicted proteins | sample Poulit2014_FD_76345 | JGI IMG/M metagenome (GOLD analysis project Ga0079226, IMG submission 76345) | Agricultural soil microbial communities from Georgia to study Nitrogen management - Poultry litter 2014 | ecosystem: Environmental > Terrestrial > Soil > Agricultural land | place: USA: Georgia... | reverse complement strand
GGGCAACTGTAAAACGGGGTGATTTTTTTCTATTAGATGAACCTTTGTCTAATCTCGATGCACAACTACGTCTTTCTGCCCGAAAAGAATTAGTAAAAATACATGAAGCATTTCAACAGACGATTGTCTATGTCACACATGATCAGGTAGAAGCGATGACTTTTGCTGATCGCATTGCGTTAATGAACAATGGACAACTTCAAATGCTTGATACGCCGCATAATGTATATCATCGTCCGGCAAATGTTTTTACAGCTAAGTTTATTGGCTCTCCTGCAACAAATATTATAGAAATGGATTATGAAGATGGCTTTGTGAAGATCGGGAAACAGACTTTTCAGTTGCATGAGATGTGGGCTCGTCAGATACAAGAAGCAAAAAGTAAGTGTTTATTAATGGGAATTCGACCTGAGCATGCCATAATATCTAAAACTGCTCTGCAAAACAGTATAAAAGCAACAGTAAAATATGTCGAAAACCAAGGTGGAAATTATGCTATTTACTTAGATACCGCAGGCCAGGAATTGATCACGATGAGTGATAGCAGTAACTGGCGACAAGGGGAGATTGTTCACTTACAAATCCCGTTCCAATATATTCATTTATTTAATAAGGACACAGAGGAATCTATTGGTTATCCATCTGACTTACGAACAAAACAACATTCTATAAACGAAAGAAAGGTGCTTAGTCTATGAAAACAACAATTTCTTATTCAGATTTAATTTTACTAAATAACAATATATTAGATAACGTGAATCAATTAATCGAGCATGGCGCGGACCAAATTGAATTAATGATGGATGCAGAAAAATGGAATGATATGGAGCTGCTATTTGAACCGCTAGCTAAAGAACTAAATAAATTTCCGATTCAGTATTCGATTCATCCACCGGCGTGGGATATTAATTTAACAAGTGAAAATAAAGAAATTCGCAATGCATCATTTAATGAATATAAAAAGGCAATTGAGTTTGCAGGGATGATTAAAGCTCGTCACGTTGTCATTCACCCGGGATTTTGCTACTCCCCTATTTTTAAAAAAGAAACGGCTAAACAGCGTGCGCATGATTCTATTAATAGACTGTGTGAGATAGCAGAGCCTTTGAACGTTCGCCTGGCAGTAGAAAATGTTGGTTATCATGGCACGTCACTTTATACACAGGATGAATTTGTTGTTTCTCTTCAAGATACGGCTGAAACCGCAGGGTATTTAATTGATGTAGGGCACGCTCATCTAAATAGGTGGGATGTTAGTGAGGTGATCCATGCTGTAAAAGACAGATTAATTGGTCTCCATCTGCATGACAATGGTGGTTTATCAGATGATCATTTGCCGATTACCGAGGGAAAGATTAACTGGGAGAAGATCATAAGAACGATAAATGATGATCAGATTCAATGTGACTTTATTTTAGAGTATGCGCCCGCAACTTCACTTGAAAAGTTAAAAGCAGGAAAAGATATTTTGAGTCAAAAGGTATTTAGTTGTTAACAAGGAGAGTACAGTATGATTTTACTTAATGATTATGAAGCGTATTGTTTTGATTTGGACGGTACAATTTATATAGGTGATCAGTTACTGTCTGGTGTGAAAGAAACTATAAAACAAATAAGAAAGCATAATAAAAAAATATTATTTATAACAAATTCCCCCACCTTAACGAGAAAAGCGGGAAAAGAGAAGCTGGAAAAGCTAGGTATTGAAACAAATATAGAAGAAATCATAACAGCTCCTTATCTCGCTGCAACCTACTTTGCTCAAAAAGAATCGAATGTTTCGGTTTTCGTTATTGGTGAAGAAGCTATTTTTGAGGAATTGGAACACTTTGGAATTAACACAACAGACCGTCCATTACAAGCGACCCACGTATTAGTAGGACTTGATCAGGAATTTACTTATCATGATTTAAATAAGGCAACGGAGGCCGTACGTTATAGTAAAAAATTAATTATAACTAACCCTGATCCGGCTTGCCCTGTTCCTGGCGGTTTCATGCCAGATACGATGTCAATAGCAAAAGCAATAGAAGTTGCATCCGAGCAGCAGATTGATCAAGTGCTTGGAAAGCCAGACCCTATATACGGAAATAAAATGCTTGAGATTTTAGATGTGCCCCCGCAAAAGACCTTAGTAATTGGGGATCGATTGGAAACAGATATTCACTTAGGGGTAACAAATGGCTTTAAAACCTGCCTCGTTTTAACTGGAATATCTACAGAAGCAGATGTACAGAGATCTTCAGTGAAACCGGATTACATTATCAACGATTTATTGAATATTTTTTATCCAGAGGTCGCATATATAAGGGAAAAATAATTAAGAACTTTAAAGCTGCATCTTAAATCAGATGCAGCTTTAAATATACTTTGAAAAAGTTAACTTATTGCGGTCCGCTTTTCACGATCATCAAGAATGCGTTTTGCTTTCATTTCAAAACGAGGCAATGTTCCATTTTCAACAATTTCTGTATTTATACGGAGACCGACACGTTGACGAAGCAAGGTATACAGTTCATCTCTGATTGCTTCGTTATCTGTTTCGATCTGAACTTTAATTTGATCCATATCGTCTTCTGTATAATACACAATTCTGAATTCTTTAATTTCCTTATACTCTCGAACAATCGCTTCGATGGATGAAGGATAAATGTTGATGCCGCGAATAACAACCATATCATCAGCACGTCCTAATAACCCACCTGGCAAAAAAGTGAAAGAATCGCCACAGGTACAACCCTCCGGCTGATTGATAACCATATCACCGGTACGATAACGGATAAGTGGATAGCCATAGCGGCCGAGATTCGTTAATACAAGCTCCCCGCGTTCATTCGCACCAACCGGTTCGCCTGTCTCCGGATTGATAATTTCTGCAATAAATTGTTCATCATTTATGTGTAAGCCATTTTTAGCATCACAGCCGTAACCATAAGCCCCCATTTCAGTCATGCCAACATGATCATAAACCGTTGCGTCCCATCCATCTTCAATTTGTTTTCGAATGGATGGAATGGATCCGCCTGGCTCACCAGCAGTAATGATTTTTTCTATAGATGTATCATGAAGATCGGCACCCATCTCTTCAGCTACTTCAATTAAACGAAGTGCATAACTCGGTGTGCACAAGAGAACGGTCGCATTGTTGTTCATCATACTTGTGATTCTTTCTTTTGATGATTGGCTTCCTGAAGAAATAACAAGTGCAGAGATTTTCTTTGCCGCTTCAAAGCCACCCCAGAACCCTACGAACGGACCGAAAGAGAAGGCTAGAAAAACAATATCCTCACTTGTCACGTGACTCGCATCGTATACTTTTTTCCAGCATTCTTCCCACCAGTTCCAACTTTTAGGTGTATCAAGTACTTTCAATGGTTCCCCTGTTGTACCAGAGGTTTGATGATAACGTCCGTAGCTTGATACAGGGTACGTATGGTTCTTTCCATAAGGAAGATTATTTTTCTGATCATTGACGAGCTCCTGCTTCGTTGTAAAAGGCAATTGAGCCAATTCTTTTTTCGATCGAATCGGTAAACGAATGCCCTCCAACTTGTTTTTATAAAATTCATTTTCCACCATCAAAAAGGATAGCATCTGATTGAATTTGTGAATTTGATAATTTTCAAGCGAGGTATGAAATTCATAAAATGTGTGTAATTTTTGGTTTGTCATAACTGACTTGTAACCCCTTTCAAATGAGATAAATGAAACATGAACTCCTGTTTCCAACATGTTAATAGTAATTATCATCTATGAAAGCGCTTTTATAAATGATTTTGTTCCTGTATATAGAACTTTTTGTCAAAAATAAGGAATATTTTCATTAATAGATAAAAAAGGAGGGTTCCTCTCAATCAGTCGATAAGAACCCGCTATTTAAAAAGAATCACTTATTTCGAAATAAGATGGTTTTATTATCCTTACAAAAAGCATTATAATAAACGATTTTGTTTTTTCGTTAGAATTTGAAGAATGCACACCTATCTATGTTTATTTAAGTAATCAGGCAATATAATCTTCTTTCTCTATGTCATGATTTGCCTCTTCAACATAATATTGGCCTTTGGTTAGTACAGCAAAGATAACAGTTAGAATGGCCGCAAGGATTGATGCAAAAAACGCTGCTGTACTTTGTAAAAATGTACCGAGAAATCCGAGTGCAGCAATTGTACCCAGTCCGCTTGCAATGATGAGAGAGGCTACACCAACTGGATTCCACCGAAAGAGTTTATCCTGGTCAGATTCATAGTATCCCGGTCCGATTTTTAGGATTCTCTTAACAATGACAGCGTCTGTCACTAAAATGGTCGCCCACGTTAACAGAAAGACACCCTGGAACGTCATAACTGTCTCGAGATGATCGACAATCCCTCCAAGCATTAAGACAATTGCCGAAAGCCCTGCAACGACAACCCAAAACCGTCGGCCTGGTTTGAAGTTGAAAATGTTTTCAAAGAAGTTAGCTAACGAGAGCGAACCACTATAGATATTTGTAACATTAATTCGAACTTGTGTAATCATTGTAAACAAAGCACCCCAAATACCGAGTAACATGACAATGTAAATACCAGGATTTGGTTCGCCGAGTCGAACACCAAACCAAATTCCCAAGCCGCCCATGATACCGAAACAGAAAATTTGTGGGATAAATCCAATTGCAAAAATTCCTATTTTTCGGTCTCTTGGTTTTAAAAACCGAGCATAGTCCGAAGCAAGCAGCGGGGTAAGTCCCATTATTCCATGTTGCATTCCAATACAAAGCAACAATGCAGTACCGCCGACTTGGACACCTTCTGGCATATAACTCCAGAAATAACCATCATAAGTAGAAGGGGTTACTGCTGCCATTACAATCGCAGCGATTAAAAAGATAAAAAACAATGGCAAAGACCACTTTTGCAATTTATCTAATTGTTGAATTCCAAACCAGTTCAGAGGAATGACAAGTGTCCCAAAAAAGATGATTAAAACCCACATAGGAATTGCGGGAAAAAATTCGTGGACTGCAGCAACTAGAATCATTCCTTCTAGTGCACAGTACATAATAAAGTTTGTGGCATAGATAAAGGAGGTTAACGATGCACCTATGTAACCGAATCCGCCACCTCGAGATAGTAAGTTAACATTCATTCCTGATTTAGCGGATAAATAAGCGATAAAAGTACCCAAAATTCCAGCAACAACAATTGCATAAACAGCTGAAATGATGGCGTTAATTGCACCAAATTGGAGGGCCATAACACTTCCCATTTGAAAGTAAAAAATAGCAGTCGCAATACCAAAAGTGATGTTTGTAATACTTAGCCAACCCATGTTTCTTTTGTTACGAGGTACCCGATCTAATGAATAATCATCGCTATTATGCTCCACTTTGTGATCTGTATGATGCACAGATCCCATACATATCATCTCCAATCTTTATTTTGTGAAGGGTTTCACATTTTTGTTATCTAAAAAGTAATAACGTTTATAATCATATCAATAGGGGGATAGGTTATCAAAGCTGATAAAATGGGGCTTGATAGATTTAAAGGTTAAACAAAGCCATTTAAACGATATTAACCGTAGTTATCTTACTAAATGTATGTATTAAGTCGATTTGATCAGGGGTGTGATACTTTTAACGTATAGGTTTATATGATATACCTTCAATGCCTGAAAAAAGATGTTCAGCCTATGTGTGTTCCTTTTTTAAAAGGGAAAATGCCAATCAGCATCTTTTATTCATTTGGTTGGAGAAATAGATTGTAAGAAGAAATAAGGCCTGAGAAACTTTGTTTCCCAGACCATTATTAAAAGTTACTGGAGATGTTGGTTTGCATCGTCTGTATATATTGACTGGTAGGATGTTCTAAATAGGAAGGGATATCAGATGTAAAACCAACAATAACAATGATCCCCTCCAAATCATTACTAAATGAAATAACAGGGATTGCCACGCTTGATATTTCAGAAACAAGTGGCTCCCTGGCAAATGCAATTTTTTCTTCTAGAATAAAATTCAATTCTTTGTTTGAAAGAATCGATTCGTTCTGTCCCTCCCAATTATCGATCACCCACTCACTGGAGAAAACTTGAAATATTTTACCTGCCGAGGAATTTGCGGGCAGCAAAGCACCTAGTTCAGCACCAATGTTTAAAATATGGTTTGAACGGATGATTTTCACGATAATCGGTCCACTATATGTAGGAACAGCAAAAATAACTGAACTATTGGTATTTTGGCTTAATTCCTGTAAATAAGGTGTGATTTTCGCTACAATATCCTGATTTTCTACTGCAGCCATTCCATACTGAATTAACTTGGACCCCAAATCATAGAACCCGGTTTCAGGATTTCGATAAATTAAATTAGCTTCCAATAATGTATTTAAATATTTATAAAGGTTACTTTTGGTAATTTGAGTCTCTTCCTGGATTTCTGCAACTTTCAAAGGCCGGTTTGCTTTAGCAAGGCAATCTATGATGGAAATGCCGAGTTGTAATGATTGAATGGTATCTCTTCTTTTTTTGGGTTTCATTCGGTTCTCCTTTCCAAATTCAATTCTAATTTCAATAGAAAAAATGTAAATTAATAATAGTCTTATAAATTATAAAAATTAGATATTGACAATGTTTGATAAATTGACATATAATATTATATATAAAATAATCCTTTATCACAAGAGTGGAATCGGTAAAGGTTGTATTTTTTCAAAGGCATTCTGAATGCGCTTTCGAAAAAAACAAATTTTATTTGGAGAAGGAGAATAAAATGAAACTTATTACTTTTACGAAAAATGGATTTTCAAGAATTGGTGCAGTCACAGATGATCATAAAGTTGTCGATTTGAATTATGCTTATCAGGCTCAATTGCGAAGTGAAGATAAGTATCGTTATAAAGAAATTGCAGAAGCTTTTGTACCAGCAACAATGGAAGCGTTTTTGCAAGGTGGAAAAGAAAGTATGGAACTTGCTAAAAAAGCTATAGATTATGCGGTTGCGAACCCGGATTCGTTCGACCATCCATTAGTATGGAACAAAGATGAGGTGAAAACAGAAGCTCCGGTAACAAACCCTGGAAAAATACTTGCGGTCGGCCATAACTACCGTGAGCATATCCTTGAAATGGGACGTGACCTTCCAGAAAATCCAGTGATGTTTGCGAAATTTGCCAACACGGTAATCGGACCGGAAGATGATATTCCTTATTTCCCAATTTCTGAAATGCTTGACTACGAAGCAGAATTTGCGTTTGTTATTGGAAAGCAAGCGAGAAATGTATCTGAAGAAGATGCTCTTGATTATGTAGCGGGGTACACAATCGCGAACGATGTGACCTACCGTGACATTCAGCGACGTACTCTGCAGTGGTTGCAAGGGAAGACAATCGATGGCAGTGCCCCAATGGGACCTTGGCTTGTAACAACGGATGAGATTACGGATCCAGCGGGTCTTGAAATCTTTTTAACTGTAAACGGGGAAGAACGCCAACGCTCGAATACAGAGAATCTTGTTTTTGACGTCAAGAAAATGTTGTCCTTTGCTTCAGGTCTTATGACACTTGAACCAGGCGATGTTATTTTGACAGGTACGCCAGGCGGTGTCGGATTTGCTCGAGATCCGCAAACCTTCTTAAAAGATGGCGATGTAGTGCGCATTGAAGTTGATCATGTGGGAGTACTTGAAAATAAAGTATCCTTACAGAAGGAGGAAAACAACTAAAATGGCCAACACAAACGTACAAGGTTATATCGATTCCATTCAAACATCTTTGGATAACATCATTTCGACAGTGGAAAAGCTTCCAGAGGATACGATCCGTTGGAACCCAACTGAAGAAGAATGGTCCATCCTGCAGATCTTAAATCATGTGGCAGAAGCGACGGATTTCTGGCTAGGAGAACTTGATACCATTCTTGAGAAGCCAGGAAGTGAATGGGGAAGAGGCCTGCAGCATGAAGGACGGCTTGCAGCTGTAGAAAATCCGGAATCGTTAGATGTCAATGAAGTCATCGAATCTATCAAAAGTAAGAAGGAAGTTGTAGAAAACGAACTTTCTAAAGTAAGCGATGAGCGTCTCACAGAAGAAAACCCGCATCGCAATTTTGAGAAATTTGGTAATAAGCCCGTTTCTTTCTTAATTGAGCATTTCCTTGTTGAACATACAGAAGGTCATTACGAACAGATTCAGCGTAACCTCAGTAAACTGGACAAATAAAAATAAAGGAGCGGTTAAAATGGCAGAAAAAGAAAATATATTAGAAGCTCAGGACGTTAAGGATTTTACGAAGGATATTCAGCAATATAATCTTGGCCCTTTATGGGAAGCGATTCCTGAAGTGATGAATAAGAACCCAGAACCGCATGCCCAAGCCTATCTCTGGTCCAATGAATTGCTTGAGAAAAAGTTGATGGAAGCAGCAGAAATCTTCACACCTGAGCGGGGTGGAGAGCGTCGTGCCATTTACTTCCAAAACCCGGGACTGACTTACCGCCAGCCTTGGGGGCAAGTGTCAACAACACAAACATTGTACGCGGCAGTACAAATGCTTTTACCTGGAGAAGAAGCACCATCTCATCGTCACACGCAAAGTGCGCTTCGCTTTATTACAGAAGGTGAAGGTGCGTATACGATTGTTCAAGGGGAACGTATTTTCATGGAAGAAGGAGATTTCTTAATCACTCCGAAAAACTTGTGGCATGGTCATGGTCACTTAGGGGATAAGCGAATGATCTGGATGGATGCGCTTGACATTCCGACGATTTATTCGCTGGGCGGCACGTTTTTCGAGCCATATGAAGATGGTTTGCAGCAGCCCAATGTCCCGGACAACTTCTCTGAGAAACGTTACCAAGGTGGTATGGTTCGTCCAGTAGGAGATGACAAATATGATGTGGCTCCACTTGCAAATTATAAATGGAGTCGGACAACAGATGCCATTCAAGGTTTGATGAACTTTGACCCGGATACGAACCATGGTTACGCCGTCGAATATATTAATCCGACAACTGGAAAAACAGCGAATTCCACAATGGGCACACGTATGCAGTATTTACCAAAAGACTTCCATACGAAAGCGCTTCGTCATACACATTCGACGATCTACTATGTACACCAGGGTTCAGGATATACGGTGATCAACGGAATCCGTTTCGACTGGAAGAAAGGTGATTACTTCGTTGTTCCAAACTGGGCATGGTATGAGCATGTATCGGCAGCAGATTCGTACTTGTTCTCTGTCAACGATATTCCAATCATGGATCGTTTCGAGTTAGAAAGACAAGAACAATATGATACAAATAACGGACATCAGGAAATAACAGGGGAGTTTAAGCCGGATTTTAGATAATAAAGCAAGAAGATGAGCAAGTGAGACCCCTTTCGGCTTAAAGTCAGGCATGACAGGGGTCCTCCTTCGTTCTTACTTTAAAGGGGGATATAAGATGACAAAAGGAAACAGCAAAGAAAATCCACTTATTATTGTTGGAGGCGGACTTGGAGGCCTCGCAACGGCACTAGGTATTGCACAACAAGGGAAATATGTAAAAGTATTGGAACAGGCACCTGAATTTGGAGAAGTTGGAGCAGGCATTCAGTTGGCAGCGAATGGAACAAATGTGCTGCAGCGAATCGGAGTTCTTGAAAGAATTGAAGATATCGCAGTGTTTCCAAAAAGGTTAGTATTAATGGATGCTTATACAGGTGAAGAGCTGTCTGCGCTGGATCTTGGAGATGTGTATAAGGAGAGATATGGGGCTCCTTATGTTGTCCTGCACAGATCAGATCTTCAACAAGCATTGGTAGATGCATGTGAAGATAATCCTAATATAGAAATGGTTACAAATCAACATATTGAAACCCTTGAAGAAGATGAAAACGTTGTATCGGTTATAAATAATAAAGGTGAAACGCATACAGGACAAGCTGTTATTGGGGCAGATGGGCTATGGTCAGAAACAAGAAAACACCTTGTTGAGGACAGTCCAGTATGTTCAGAGTATGTTGCTTATCGTGGTGCCATCCCGATTGAAGAAGTATCAAATATTGGAAATATGGATGACGTTTATATGTGGATTGGTCCAAACATGCACGTTGTTCAATATCCGGTTCGTCGTGGAGAATTGTATAATCAGGTCGTTGTATTTAAGAGTTCACAATATAGAAAAGAAATTGAACACACAAACGACTGGGGTACTCCGGAAGAAATGGATGAAGTTTTTTCGGGAACTTGTGATAAAGTTCAAACAGCGATATCTTACATTTCCAGACAAAAAAGATGGCCGATGTATGACCGTAATCCGATCGAAAATTGGACCCAGGGCAATATAACATTAATGGGGGACGCAGCACATCCGATGTTACAATATTTAGCCCAAGGTGCTTGTCAAGCATTTGAAGATGCGGGTTACTTGGCAAATATGGTTGAAAAATATGATGAAGACTTAGAAACAGCGTTCAAGGAATATCAAAAGGAACGTCAGCCACGTTCAGCGTATGTACAAGAAAGTGCAAGAAACTGGGGAGAAATTATTCACGCAACAGATCCTGTTACAACGTTATTAAGAAATAAGATACTTGAAAACAGAACATCGCAAGACTTTAAATATGTAGATCAGTATCATGGCTATAGTAAAAGTATATAATACAAAATTAAATTTTTAACATACGGCACTTGGTTCTTTGACTTGGAACTAAGTGCTGTTTAACTAAAAGAAAGACAAAAAGTGAGAAAAAATATCTATTTATGACAAATTTTTTGTAAATAAACTTGTTTTATTATATTTTTAAAGTTATTATAGTTATGTAATCTATATAAAGTCAATATAACGAGATAAGAGAATGAAGGGGGAACAAAAAATGAATAAAAACTGGAGAAAGTTTGGATTGTTAGCTGTTTTAACTCTTTTTGTAACCGTTTTAGCAGCTTGTGGAGGCGGTGATGAATCAGCTAATGGATCAACAGATGGGGACGAAATCACATTTAAAGTTTCACACGTTGTTCAAGAATCCCACGTGTGGCATCAAATAGCAGAAAAATTTGACGAGGAATTGCAAGCGTTATCAGATGGAAAAATGTCTTTAGATATTTATTCAGCATCCCAGCTTGGTTCAGAACAAGACATGGTGCAACAACTTGAAACGGGATCGATCGACTTTGGCTTTCTTACAAACGCTTACATGAGTACAAGAGAAGAATCTCTGAATTCATGGTTTATGCCATTTTTATTTTCTGATTTGGAAGAAGCCATTGAGTTAAGAGACTCAGAAGAAGCTCAAGAAATGCTTGAAGGTCTTGAATCTCAAGGTCTTGTTGGTCTCGATTTTGCTTTTGCAGGGAATAGACATATTTTATCAGCGGATGGATTCATTGAATCACCCGAAGATTTATCCGGACTTAAAATGAGAATTATTGGAAGCCCGGCCGTTCAAATGTTCTGGGAGGAGTCACCTGCAGGTCCGACAGCTATGCCATTGTCTGAGGTATATACATCACTACAAACGGGAGTTATTGATGGTATGGATATTGACCTCGATGCGCTGGTGACGGAAAAGTACTATGAAAATGCGGAATATTTGACCTTAACCAATCATGCGACTTTTCCGACTGCTATTGTAATGAGTCAGCAAGTTTATGACGGGCTTTCTGAAGAAGATCAGGAAATTGTAACAACAGCCTTGGAAACTGCAGTGGATTGGGGACTCGAAGAAGCGGTAGCCCGTGAGGAATCCAACTTGCAGGAGTTAGAGGAGCAGGGGGTTCAAGTTCAGGAAATTGATGGCTCTGAATTTGAGGAAATTACACAAACGGTGCGTGAAGATTTTGCCGGTCGAAATGAGCTTATCGAGTCCTTTATTGAAACAGCGGAAGAGTAATGGCATCTAGGGCAGGGGCGGCTTCTAAGTGGGTGCTTAGAAGCCGCTTCCTTGTAAAGGAGGAATACCATGAAAGTAATTGGAATAATCAGTGAGTGGGTATATAAACTGGAAAAAGTTCTTGCCTTCATATTTACTGCGACGATCCTTATATCTCTGGCAGCAGGTGTCTTTTTCCGATATGTTTTTCAAGATCCGCTTACATGGTCTGACGAAATGGCGATGTTTTCACTGGCCTGGCTTACATTTATTGGGGGGAGTATTACAATTCGTGCCAAAATAGCCCCTACCATTGATATCCTAACTACTTATATATCAGGAAAAGCGAGGAAAGTTGTCATAACGATTGGTTACTTGTTTGTGCTTGCTTTCTCTGCATATATTTTTTATATCTCCATTCAATGGATTAGCTCGCCAAACATCTTAGTTCAACGGTCTGGATCAATGGAAATGCCAATGAT
>Ga0079226_10003335_pt1 | contig 12321 bp, 14 predicted proteins | sample Poulit2014_FD_76345 | JGI IMG/M metagenome (GOLD analysis project Ga0079226, IMG submission 76345) | Agricultural soil microbial communities from Georgia to study Nitrogen management - Poultry litter 2014 | ecosystem: Environmental > Terrestrial > Soil > Agricultural land | place: USA: Georgia... | reverse complement strand
TTTGTGTTTTAAATTTGAGTTTTATAAACTCGAGATTGATTAAAGTTGTTATTTTGGGCGCAAAGATAATCACTCTATCTCAACTACCCTCATTTAAACTCGTTAAAAACAAATATTTTTGAGCTTTAAAACCTAAAGTTTGCTTAAATAAAAATGTATAAAACAAAGAAATCTTTTTTATAAAAAACACTGTATTATCAAAACTTTAATACAGACTTAGAATCTTCTATTTTTTCATGATAAAGTTGTAAAATATTTTCAATTAAATAAAAATCAGGTAAACTCTTTACATAAAAATTCATCAGCTTTTCTTTTCTGCAAAAATCAAAATAAAACTATCTTCAGCTTTAATTTAAAAACTTCTGTTTTTCTCAGCTTAAAGATTATCTTTGCAGCTGAAAAAAAGAAATTTTCCTTTGGAAAAAACAGTCACAAAAAATAAGTCTGCTGGTTTTATAGCTGATTTCAAAGAGATTACCAAGCTTCGCCTTACGGTAAGCATTGCTTTTTCTGCAATTGCTGGGTATTTTCTTGGTGCAGACAGCGTAGATTTTGTGATTGTACTTTTATTAGCCATCGGTGGTTATCTTATGGTGGGCGCTTCAAATGCTTTCAACCAGGTTTTAGAACGAGATTTAGACGCCAAAATGGATCGCACTAAAAACCGTCCGCTTCCCGCAGGAAGAATGAGCATTAAAACTGCTTTAATCATAGGTTTTAGTTTTAGCATTTTAGGAACTGGAGTTTTATATATTATCAATCCTACTACTGCTTTTTTTGGTGCGCTTTCAATATTATTATATGTTTTAGCTTATACGCCTTTAAAAACAAAAACTCCTTTATCAGTATTTGTGGGGGCTTTCCCAGGAGCAATTCCTTTTATGATGGGATGGATCGCTGCCACTAATGATTTTGGAATTGAAGCAGGAACACTTTTTATTATTCAGTTTTTCTGGCAATTCCCTCATTTTTGGGCTTTAGGCTGGTGGTTATATGAGGATTATAAAAAAGGTGGTTTTTTTATGTTGCCCACAGGAAAAAGAGATAAAACAACAGCTACACAAACCGTGTTATATACTTTTTGGACTATAGCTGTTTCTATTATTCCAACTTTTGGAGTAACTGGAAAACTTTATCTAAGTACTTTTTCTGGAATATTAATATTTATAATCGGATTGGGAATGCTGTATTACGCCCTCCAATTATATAAGAAAAGAACCACAAAAGCAGCAAGAAAATTAATGTTTGCCAGCGTGTCTTACATTACTTTATTACAGATTATATATGTATTAGATAAATATATTAGAATATGGATTTAACACAAGGAACACCCAAACAAAAAAGAAGACGTTCGAGGAAAATGTTGCTTTGGTTTTCTATGGCCAGCATGACAATGATGTTTGGAGGCCTGACCAGTGCTTATGTCGTCAGTCAAAGTAGAGAAGATTGGATTGATGATTTAGGACTTCCTGAGATTTTTGCTTGGAGTACGGTTGTCATTGTTTTAAGCAGCATTGCTTTAATGTTTGTCAAAAAATCTATCAAAAAAGAAAAACGTTCTTTAGCAACTGTTTTATTACTTTCCGCTTTTATATTAGGAATCACTTTTGCCATTCTTCAATTTTATGGATTTAAAGGTTTTTTCTTAGAAGGACTTTATCCGGCAGGAAGTTCAAGTACAATCAACGTATCTTTCTATTACGTGATTATATTTGCACACCTTTTACACGTATTAGCAGGGGTGATTGTTTTAACAGTTCTAATTTATAATCATTTTAAAAAGCGATATAAACCTGATCAAACCCTTGGTTTAGAGCTGGGTATAACCTTCTGGCACTTCTTGGATTTTATTTGGTTGTATTTGTTTTTCTTTATTACGTTTTTTGGATAATAAATTTTATTACTTTTGCATATTCCTTAACAAATTAACTATCTATGGACGCAAGTGTGGCAAAGACAGGCACAGAAGGAAACATCTGGGGAGGCGGACAACGACCTATGGGCGCCTCTTATGGAAAACTAATGATGTGGATCTTTTTGGCCTCTGACTCTCTAACCTTTACTGGTTTCTTAGCTGCTTATGGCATGCAGAGATTTAAATTCCTCGATATTTGGCCAATCGCCGATGAGGTATTTAATGAAGTTCCCTTTCTTGAGGGAGTTGATTTACCAATGATTTTCCCAGCTTTTATGACCTTTTTGCTGATTTTTTCTTCAGTAACTATGGTTTTAGCAGTAAATGCAGGAAAATACATGGACAGAAAAAAAGTAACTCTTTATATGAGTTTAACCATCTTAGGAGGGGTTATCTTCTTAAGTTCTCAAGCTTTTGAGTGGGCTGGATTTATCAATGGACACCACGGAGCTGTAGAAACTCATGGAGGAAAAATTGTTCAAGTTTTTAATACCGACGGAGAACGCGTAACGCTAAAAGACATCGCTCTTCCTGTAGGAGTAGAAAGAGAAACTCTTGAACGACAAAAAGGAATGTGGTTTAGCGATGAAAGACCACTGGCAAGCGTTTCAATAGAAGAAGTAAAAGCTGGATTTGAAGCTGATGAAAGCCTGTTGATCAGATTTCCTAATTATGATGAAAACGATCAGAAAATCATGCTTTCAAGAGAAGAATCTTTAGCTTTTATGAATACTGAAGCTGCTGATGTAGTAGAAGGAGCCAACCTGAAAAGAAACGAATACGGCCCTCCACTATTTGCAAACTTCTTTTTCTTTATTACTGGATTCCACGGATTCCACGTTTCTATAGGACTTTTATTATTAATCGTTACTTTCACTAACGTACTAATGGGTACTTATGAAAAAAGAGGTTCTTATGAAATGGTAGAAAAAGTTGGTTTATACTGGCACTTCGTTGACCTGGTTTGGGTTTTCGTATTTACTTTCTTCTATTTAGTCTAACTCACAAAAAGTTTATAAAAAATGGCTGATACAGTTGCACAACATAAAAATGAAAAACGCAAAAGAGCAGTAAAAAGAATCTGGTTTGTTTTCTGGATTATGGCTATAGTTACCGCCATAGAAGTGCTCTTAGGTATTTATAGACCTGAATCTTTAACGCTACATAAACTGTGGAATATGTCTCTACTCAACTGGATTTTTGTAGGACTAACCGTAGTTAAAGCATATTATATCACTTGGGCATTTATGCACATGGAAGATGAACATACTGGTTTTAGAAGAACCATTACTTGGAGCATCGCTTTCTATGTTTGCTATATCATGTTTGTTTTCTTAGTAGAAGGAGATTACCTCTATGAAGTCATGCACAACGATATAATGATATGGGATTTTTAAAACAAGTTTAACACATAATATATCAAAAAAGACGGTTGTAGTGACCGTCTTTTTTTAATTTTGTATGCATTCTCTTTTTGAACTATGAAAAAAGCATTTGTTCTTATTGTTCTTTTTGCACTGCCAGTTACCGTTTACATCATCTTTGGTACTGCTGTTCATAATTTTTTACACCTTCCTATTCTTACAGAAGAAGTAGAAACCACAGAAAACTTCACGCCTTTACATGAAGAAAATATTCAGTTTGAAGATTTTGTAAGCGTAGTTTTAATCTATGGAAAAGACATTAAAAACCTAAGAGGAAACGCCTTCAACCTCAACGATAGAATTTATAAGAAAAATTATATTTATAAAGATTTTCAAATGATAATTCTTGCAGAAGAAGGTTATGAGAAAGAAGCTCAAGATTTATTAGAAGAATTACATGATTTTACAGGCATAAACATCAGTAAATGGAAATTCGTTTTCGGAAGCGAAGAAGAAATCCACAGCTTTTTTGATAGCTTGAAAACCGATCTTTCTTTAAATGAAAACAACGCAACGCCTTATGCTTTTATCATCGATCAAGAAGGAAATTTAAGAGGAAGAAAAAAGAATGCTAAAGACACAGATAAAACTCTTTATGGATATGAAACGCACTCTATTGCTTCCTTAAACAACACCATGGTTGATGATGTAAATGTTTTATTAGCAGAATACAGATTCAAATCAGAAAAAGACAAAGAAGATTTTTTAAAATACAATAAAGAAAATCAAGAATGAAAGGTAAAAAAGGATACATAGTTGGAGTTTCTATCATCATTTTAGTTTTTGGAATTTGGGTAATTAAAAATTTCAAGTACAGATATGATAACAATCAAATCTTAACTCCCGATAAATTAACGGGTTTAAAGGATGCCCCTAAAAAAGAAAAGAAAGCAAAAAAAGAAGAAATTCATGAAGTAGAACACATCATCATCAATGATGAAAAAGCTAAAGCTCCAGATTTTAAATTTATAGATCAAAATAAAGATACCATCACCAATAAAAATTATCAAGGAAAAGTTTATTTGGTTGAGTTTTTCTATACTACTTGTCCAACCATCTGCCCTATCATGAATGATAATCTTTTAGAAATTTCAAAAGAATTTAAAGATAGAGATGATTTTGGAATCGCTTCTTTTAGTATTGACACAGAAAATGACACCCCTGAAGTTTTAAAAGAATATGCTGAAAGACATAAAATCACAAACCCTCACTGGCATTTGATGACAGGGAAACAAACTGATATTTTCAATTTAGCTTTTGAAGGATTTAAATTAGTAGCCCAAGAAGATGAAGAAGAACCTGGCGGAATTATGCATGACGGATTATTTGTCTTAGTAGATCAAGAAGGATACATCCGATCAAGAAGAGATGAACATGGAAATCCTTTAATTTATTACAGAGGTCATATTGAAAGAAATGCAATTTCAGAAATTGGTCAAGAAGAACCTCAAATCAATGAACTTATTGAAGATATTGATTATTTATTAAATCACTAACTCTTAAACATTTAGCATTTTATCAACATAATTTAAAGTATTTATTACTATAATTACAAAGCCCAAAAAACAATACAACATGAAATCTTTCATTTCTAAAATATTTTTTTCAAGCATAGCATTTTTATTAATTCCTGTTCTTTCTTTCAGCCAATGTGCAATGTGTCGTGCAGCTTTAATGACAGGAGATGAACAAAACACTGCTGAAGGAATCAACCACGGAATTACTTATCTGATGATAATTCCTTATGTATTAGCAGCCATTACTGCATTTGCTATTTACCGAGTGATTAAAAAAGAACTTCAAGCTAATTAAGATTATTTAACAAGGCTTTATCAGTTTATTAAGTAACAAAACTGAAAAAATTACGTCTTACAACTAAACCTCATCAAGATTTTTGAAAAAATAAATTCAGTTTATGATTAAAATTGAAAATTTACATAAATCCTATCAAACTGGCGCCAACTCTTTACACGTTTTAAAAGGATTAAACCTCAACATAGAAGAAGGAGAATTGGTTTCCATCATGGGTTCTTCAGGTTCTGGAAAATCTACTTTCTTGAATATCTTAGGTATTTTAGATGAAGCTGATGAAGGAAAATACTTATTAGATGGCGTACCTATCAAAAATCTAAGTGAGAAAAAAGCAGCAAATTATAGAAATAAATTTTTAGGATTTATCTTTCAATCTTTTAATCTTATCAGTTATAAATCAGCTATTGATAATGTTGCTTTACCGCTTTATTATCAAGGTATGAAAAGAACTGAACGCTTAGAAAGAGCTATGCAGTATTTAGAAAAAGTTGGTTTAGCAGATTGGGCAACTCACTTACCTAACCAGCTTTCTGGAGGACAAAAACAAAGAATTGCTATTGCCAGAGCTTTAGCCAGTGACCCTAAAGTGCTTTTAGCAGATGAACCCACAGGAGCTTTAGACACAAAAACTTCTTATGAAATTATGAATCTCATCCAAGAGATTAACGATGAAGGAAAAACAATTTTAGTAGTTACGCACGAAGAAGATATTGCTGAAATGACCAAAAGAATTGTTCATCTTAGAGATGGAGTAATCATCAAGGATACCCCTGTTCAACAAAAAAGAGCTTTAGATTATGTTTGATCTTGAAAGATGGGAAGAAATATTTGAAACTATCAGAAAAAACAAACTGCGTACTTTTCTGACAGGTCTTTCTGTGCTTTCAGGAATTTTTATTCTTGTTGTTTTACTGGGTATCGGTCAAGGTATTCAAAACGGAATAGAAACTCAATTTCAAAATGATGCTGAAAATCGAATTTCTATTTGGCCAGGAAGAACATCCGTAGAATATAAAGGATTAAATAAAGATAGAAGAATTCAGTTTAAAAACAGAGATTATGATCATATTGTAAAAAAACATGAAGATCATTTACAATATAAATCTTCTCTTTATAGAATTTGGAGTTCTATGGTTTCTTATAAAGAAGAATCTGGGAATTTTAGAGTTGAAGCTGTATATCCGAATTTTCAGTTTTTAGAAAATCAAGATATGCTGGAAGGGCGTTACTTGAATTATAATGATTTAGAAAATTATAGAAAAGTTGCTGTAATTGGAAATAAAGTAAAAAATGATCTTTTCGGAAAAACTCCTGCTGTAGGAAAATCTATAGAAATCAGTGGAATTAACTTTCAAGTAATCGGTGTTTTTTCAGATCCTGGAGGAGAAAGAGAAGAATCTTTAGTAGCTGTTCCCATCACCACAGGTCAGCGTGTTTTTAATGGAGGAGATAGAATCAGAAATATGTCTTTTACCCTACCTCCTTCTGAAAATTTTGATAAAGCCTTAGAAGCTTCAAATAATTTTACAGCAGATATAGAAAGACAACTCAAAAAAGCTCATATTGTTGCACCAGAAGACAATTCAGCAATTTCTATCAACAACTCTTTAAAAGAAGCCAAAAGAATATATTTTATGGTTTCAAGCATTAAAATATTTTTCTGGTTTGTAGGAATTGCCACTTTATTAGCTGGCGTTGTAGGCGTAGGAAATGTTATGTTGATCATCGTTAAAGAACGAACAAAAGAAATTGGAATCAGAAAAGCTTTAGGGGCAAAACCTTTATCTATTGTAGGAATGATTTTGCATGAAGCTATATTTATTACAGCCATAGCTGGATTTTTAGGATTATTCTTAGGAATGGTTCTTTTAGATTCTATAAGTCCGATGATCAAAAGTGAATTTCTTGAACATCCTACTGTAAATTTTCAAGTTGCCATTGCAACAGTTATAATTTTAGTTTTTGCAGGAGCCGTAGCTGGATTTTTTCCAGCCTGGAAAGCTGCCCGTATAAAACCTATTGATGCCTTAAATGACGAATAATATGTTTAGCAGAGATCAATGGGATGAAATATTAGAGTCTTTAAGTTCAAACTGGTTTAGAACCATCATGACTGCTTTTGGTGTTTTCTGGGGAATTTTTATCCTCGTCATTTTATTAGCAGCAGGAAATGGATTGGGAAATGGTGTAAAAAGTAATTTTAGTGGTTTAGCTACAAACTCTATGTTTATGTGGTCTCAACCTACTTCTATTTCTTATGGCGGATTAAACAAAGGAAGAAGATATAATTTCAAAATTGGAGATGTTGACGCCATCAAAAGAAATGTCAACGGCGTTAAAATTGTTTCCCCAAGAAATAGATTAGGCGGTTTTGGAGGAGACAACAACGTGCAAAGAGGTTTAAAAAAAGGAGCTTTCAACGTATATGGAGATTATCCTCAAATTATTGAACAACAACCTATGGATATCACTTCTGGAAGATTTATCAACCAAATAGATATCGAAAATGAAAGAAAAGTTGCTGTAATAGGTTTTTCTGTTGTCAATGAATTATATACTGCTGATGAAGAAGCCTTAGGAACTTATATAAAAATAAATGGAGTAAATTTCCAAGTTATCGGAGTATATGAAAAGAAAGGCATGAGAGGTCAAGATGTTGAAGAGGCTTCAAAAGAAATCATCGTTCCTTTTTCTACTTATGGAAAAGCTTTTCACACTGGTGAAGATGTTGGTTTTATGTCTATCACTGCTGATGATGATCACACCATAACAGAAATCAAACAAGAAGTTTTTGAAGTCATCAAAAAAAGACATAGAATTGCTCCTGAAGACAATAGAGCTATAGGAAATTTTGATTTATATCAACAATTCAAAAAAATAAATGGTTTGATGACCACCTTAAATGCCGTAGCTTATTTTGTTGGAATTTTAGTACTTCTTTCTGGAATTATAGGAATCAGTAATATTATGCTGATTGTTGTAAAAGAAAGAACCAACGAAATTGGTGTAAGAAGAGCATTAGGCGCAACCCCTTGGTCTATTAAAAGTCAAGTTTTATCAGAATCAATTTTCTTGACAATTATAGCAGGAATGGCAGGAATTTCTTTTGCTACAGGTGTGTTATGGGTTGCCAATAAATATTTAGATAAAATAGAAAGCGATAGTATTATGTTTGCTGATCCTTCCGTAGGATTGGGAGCAATTATCACCGCTTTAGTCATCTTGGTTTTTTCAGGCTTATTAGCTGGATTTATTCCTGCACAAAATGCTATAAAGATTAAACCTGTTGATGCTTTAAGAACAGAATAATAAAATAAATTTAAAGTCCACAAATTAATAAACTAATGAAAAGAACTGGAACCATAATCATCCTCCTTGTTATCGCAATATTATTTGTCGGTTCAATGTATTATCTATATCAAAAAAACCAGAAAGATCCCACGGTTTATACTACTGAAAATGCCTCAACAGAAAACATTGTAAACAAAACTGTTGCCACAGGAAATATTGTTCCTAAAGAAGAGATTGAAGTAAAACCAAACATTTCTGGAATTATTGATACTATTTACGTAGAAGCAGGAGATATTGTAAAAGCAGGAGATCTCATTGCAAAGCTAAAAGTAGTTCCTGATATTGATAATTTAGCCAGCAGTAGAAATCAAATTAGAGATGCTAAAATTGCTTTAGATAATCAAAAGAAAGTTTATAAACGTCAAAAAGCACTATTTGATAAAGGCGTAATTTCTGCAAATGAATTTGATGATGCACAAATGAATTATGACAGAGCAAAACAAACTTTTGCTGCTGCTGAAGAAACCTTTGAGATTATTGAAACAGGAACTTCCAGACAAATGGGAAGCACAACAAACACTAACATTAGAGCAACTATCTCTGGAATGGTTTTAGATATTCCTGTAGAAATCGGAGATCAAGTTATTCAAGCCAATAACTTTAATGAAGGAACTACAATTGCTGCTTTAGCAAATGTAAACAACATGATTTTCAAAGGAAAAATAGATGAATCTGAAGTAGGAAGAATTGAAACAGGTTTGCCTTTAAAAATCACCGTAGGAGCTATTCAAAATAAAGAATTTGACGCTTCTCTTTATTACATTGCTCCAAAAGCAGATGATGAAGAATCTACTGATGCTGTTCAATTTGAAATTAAAGGCCGTTTAGAAAATCGAGACAGCACTTTTATCAGAGCTGGCTTAAGTGCAAATGCTTCCATTATTTTACAAGAAGTAAATGATGTAATCGCCATTTCAGAATCTTTAGTTCAATTTGATGAAAAAACAAATCAAGCTTATGTTGAAATTCAAACTGGAGATCAAAAATTTGAAAGACGTGATATCGAATTAGGCGTAAGTGATGGTATTATGGTTGAAGTAAAAGAAGGATTAAACAAAGAAGACAAAATAAAAGTTTGGAATCCTATTGTAAAATAAAATCAGTTATACAGAAATAATATTATAAAATCAGTTCGCTATATGTATTCAAATTTAATAAAAACCTTCTGTTTTGGGTTGCTCTTTATAGGTTTGACTAATGCGTTAACAGCACAAGACAATCAAAATAAATGGACTTTACAAGATTGTATTCAACACGCTTTAGACAATAACATCCAAATTCAACAAGCTCATTTAGGAATGGAAGAAGCAGAAATTGACAAAAGTGATGCTTTAGGAAATTTCTTACCAGATTTGAATGCTATGGCAGGAAATGGTTGGAACTCTGGACTAACTCAAAACGTAACCACTGGAGTTTTAGAACAACAAACCACCCGAAATTTTTCTATGAATGCCACCGCAAGTGTTCCTATTTTTCATGGTTTACAAAATCAAAAAGAATGGCAAAGAGCTAAAATGTTGCAGCTTTCCAGCGAATATGCTTTAGAACAAATGAAAGATGATATTCTTTTAAATATCACTAATGCTTACCTCAATGTAATTGTCAATAAAGAACGTTTACAAGTTTTAGAAGAACAAAACAACTTAACTAAAGAACAATTGCAAAGAATGAAAATTCTTATTGAAGAAGGCGCCTCTCCAGCTGGAGACTCTTTAGATATCAAAGCTACAGATGCCAATGAAAAACAACAAATCATCAATGCTAAAAACGATATAAAAATCGGTTTAATTCACTTAGCACAAATTTTACAAATTGATAATTACGCTGATTTTGATATTGCTCATGCAGATTATGAAATTCCTATTGAAAATCTATTAAATAATTCTCCTGAAGAAATTATAGCGAATGCAAGAGAAAACAGATATGAAATTAAAATAGCTGAACAAGATTTAGAATTGGCAAAAAAAGATGTAGAAATCATGAAAAGTGGTTTTTATCCAAGATTAGATGCTTATGTCAATTTCAACACTCGAGAATCTGATATGAGAAGAGCGCAGCAAACTGGTGAAATTGATCCTGATAATCCCACACAGACCATAGGAGTTGTAGAAGGAACAGGAGAAAATGTAATCAGTCCAAATTATTTAGTAAATGAAATTGGCCCGCGTCCATTTTTTAAACAACTTTCTCAAAACAAAGGTTGGGAATACGGTTTGAGATTAACTATTCCTATTTTGAATGGATTTCAAACAAGAAATAGTGTAAAAAGAAGTCAAATCAATGTAAAACGCAGGGAAATAGATCTCAAACAAGTAGATTTAGATTTAGAATCTAATGTTTATCAAGCTTATGTTGATGCACAAGGAGCTGCTGAAGCTTTTCAAGCTGCACAAGTTAGTGTTGATGCACAAGAGCAAGCTTTTGCTTATGCTCAAGATAAATATGATGTTGGCAAAATCACTTCTTTTGAGTTTAGCCAAGCTAAATTTGATTTAACAGATGCAGAAAGTCAACTCATCAATGCAAAATTTGATTATATCTTTAAACTTAAAGTTTTAGAGCTTTATTTTGGTGTAAAACCTGAAGATCTTCAATTGGATTAAAAATCAATACATAGATGGGACTTATTCTTTCTATAGAAACTTCAACAAAGAACTCTTCTGTTGCTTTGGCTTTAAACGGAGAAATCCTCTCTATTAAAGAATCAACAAACAAAAGACCTTCTGAAGTTTTGCATCTTTATATTCAAGAAGTTTTTGAAAATACAGATTTTTCTCTTCAAGATCTTCAAGCTATTGCCATCAGCCGCGGTCCCGGTTCTTACACAGGTTTGCGCATTGGCACTTCGGCAGCAAAAGGACTGTGTTTTGCCCTGGATATTCCTTTAATTGCCCTCGAAACCTTAGATTTATTATTTGAACAAGGAAAAAATCCGGCATACGATTTTATTATCCCGATGTTGGACGCCAGACGAATGGAAGTTTACACTGCTACTTATAATTTAAAAAACAACACTAAAACTGCTACAAATGCCAAAGTTTTAGATCAAAACTCTTTTAAAGAACTTCATGATAAAGGGCAGGTTTTGTGCATTGGAACCGGAGTAAAAAAGTTTCAGGAAGTTTGCGATGGTCCCAATTTCAGTTTTACAAAAAGCCTTCCGTCTTCCAGAGAAATGATTAAATTAGCTCAAGTCAAGTTTAATAATAAAGATTTTGAAGACACTGCTTATTTCGAACCTTACTATCTAAAAGATTTTGTCGGCCGAAAACCGTAATATTTAAAGATATTAAGTTGTTTTTTAATTAATAACGATAATTTTTAAGTCCTCCTCTGCTCTACGATTAATAATGTTTTTTTATAAAATAAAAGCGCCTCAACATTTGATGTGATACATCTGTTGAGGCGCTTGTTCTTATTTATACCTATGTTAATCCTATCCTAAATGGGATTTTTCGGATTCACAGCTTTCAATTACTCTTTCTTTTCTTGATGAGTATCCCCCCAATAACCAAATACCCATACCACTACAATATAAAAAAGGTCGAAAACGCCAATAAATAGGGCGATTAGGGCATTTTCAGCCGTTGGATGAGGAAATATACGAAATATACATTATCGCCCATAAAAAGGCCATTACTTACTTTTTTAACGGCCAATTAAAGACTGATTAAATAGCAATTAACCCATTTACCCGGATTAGCCGTATATAAAGGCTCTTCCGGGTTTTTAGTATGGGATTTTTCGTCCTGCATATAAAGTGATCCATTACAAATCGAAAAATGCAATATTGCGTAATGGGGGAACCAATGGGGGAAC
>Ga0079226_10003334_pt1 | contig 12322 bp, 11 predicted proteins | sample Poulit2014_FD_76345 | JGI IMG/M metagenome (GOLD analysis project Ga0079226, IMG submission 76345) | Agricultural soil microbial communities from Georgia to study Nitrogen management - Poultry litter 2014 | ecosystem: Environmental > Terrestrial > Soil > Agricultural land | place: USA: Georgia... | reverse complement strand
TCTTCAGATTCTTCTTCTAATTCATCATCCATTTGTTCGTGTTTACTTGTTAATGATTCATCGTCACCCTCTTCGAAGACACCTTCTTCCAGATCGGATTGAGCAACAGTAGAACCATTTGAGAAATCTAAAAAACATAAGGGAGGAAAAAGAACACACCACCAATTAGAGCCTTCTCCTTTTCCTATTGTAATAAGAACCGCTTCATAATCACCTGCAGGATATACATAGTTGTCATATATTTTCATCGGAAACGTAACATTAGAACGATATTCCACTGTAAAACTTTGTGATTCTCCTGCATCACTTAACGTTTGTTGCACAATTTTTTTAATTTCCGGGACATTTTCATCAATTGTTGCACGTGCTTCTGTAATTGAATCAATATGTGCAACTATTTCTGTAATATACGCATTCACTTCGTCCCGCACGATTCGTTTAATCTGTTGATCTTTCTCATCATCGCTATTTGCTAAAATTCTTAATCGAATCGCTTCATCAGGTATTACATCGTAAGACTCCTCTACGGATACTTCTTCTTTTTGAAATCCTTGCGATCCAAATGCAAGAAAGACTATGAATATAATAAACATTATTCCTTTGTTCATCGTTTATCCCCCGCCATATCTAGTTATTTTCAGTATGGTCAGGAAATAGATATTATAAACGGGAAACAAAAAATAGTTGTTTACATTAAATCCGCTGAAATTATCCGATCTTTTCCGTTCATATCTTTTAATACTATTATGTCACTTGACGGAAAGTATTTTTTTATTAATTCAGAAACATCTCTAGCTTGTGTATGTCCAATTTCAAAGTAGATGGAACGGTTTAAATTTTTTGGTAAACTGTTGATTTGTTTTATTATTTTTTCATAAGCACTAAGTCCATTTTCTTGAGCAAACAATGCTAATGCTGGATCAAAATTTTTAACAGTATCTGAAAGTGACTCTTTTTCTTGTTCGCTAACATATGGTGGATTTGACACGATAACAAGTGGATTAATGTCTTTCTCAATAATAGGCTGTAAAAAATCACCTGCTATAAAATGAACCGGAGCATTTAGCAACTTTGCATTCTGTTTTGCTAGTTGTAAGGCATTTTCTGAAATATCTGTTGCATAGACAATTGATGTAGGAACTTCCAAAGCCAAAGTAATTCCGATAATTCCACTACCTGTTCCCAGATCAATGATAGTCATTGGCTCAGTCGAAGCTTTTTTATTTAATTGTTTTATCACATGGTGCACGAGTTCTTCTGTTTCAAAACGTGGAATTAACACATGGTTATTCACGATAAATTTTCGACCATAAAAGTATTCATACCCTGTAAGGTGTTGTACAGGCACACCTGTTATCGCATGTTTTTCTAAATCTCGCTTAAACTTATCAAACACAGTATGAGGTATTGGTTCTCGCATATTCGCAAAATAAGTCGTTCTTGACATGTTTAAATGATGTATAAGTAAGATTTCAGCTACCTTTTCTTCTCGGTGATGGGAGCGTAAAAAGGAAAAAGCCCACTCAAGGACTTCAAATTGTTTCTGTAATACAGACATTTTATTCACCTATATGTTCTAACTTTTTTGTTTGATCATCCAATAAAAGTGCTTCAATAAATTCTTCGAGCTTTCCGGATAAGATTTGATCCAACTTTTGAATCGTCAAATTGATACGGTGGTCTGTTACTCTATTTTGCGGGAAATTATACGTCCGTATTCGTTCTGATCGATCTCCTGTTCCAACAGCGGATTTTCGAGACTGATCATATTCATCTTGTGCCTCTTGTTGATATTTATCATATAGTCTTGCACGAAGTACCTTCATTGCTTTCTCTTTATTTTTAATTTGCGATTTTTCATCTTGACAAGAAACTACAATGCCAGTTGGCTCATGTGTAAGTCGAACAGCAGACATCGTCGTATTCACACTTTGTCCACCTGGACCACTCGAAGCAAACCGATCGACACGAATATCATTTTCATTTAATTCAACTTCCACATCTTCTGCTTCAGGTAATACAGCAACTGTTGCTGTCGAAGTGTGTACACGTCCACCTGCTTCTGTCTCTGGTACACGTTGCACACGGTGGGCACCATTTTCAAATTTTAATTTTGAAAATGCTCCCTTACCATTGATCATAAAAATAATCTCTTTAAAACCACCAACTCCAGTTGTATGTGCTTCAATTACTTCGGTTTTCCATCTGTTTGCTTCTGCATAGCGCGTATACATTCGATATAAATCCCCAGCAAAAAGAGCGGCTTCATCCCCACCGGCTGCAGCCCTAATCTCCATGATAACGTTTTTATCATCATTAGGATCTTTTGGAAGTAAAAGTATTTTCATTTGTTCTTCCAATTGTTCATTTCGTCCTGCCAACTCTTCGATTTCCAAATTAACCATTTCAATCATTTCATCATCAAGATCGTCTTCCAACATTTCCTTAGCATCTTTTAACTCGTTTGTCGTCTCTTTATATTTACGATACGTTACGACAGCTTCTTCTAAATCAGCTTGTTCCTTTGAATATTCACGTAACTTATTTGGGTCACTAATTACTTCTGGATCACTTAAAAGTTCGTTTAAATGATTATACCGGTCTTCCAATGACTGTAATCGCTCCAACATGAAGACTCACCTCTCTACTTAGTCATCTCTACATTTCTAATGATATTTATAGTATACACTACTTTTTTAACAGATAAAAAATCTTTCCAATTTACTTTTTGCCCCAAATAAAAAACAGGCATCAATTTGCCTGATTTTTTATTATTTCATATTGTATTTTTTCTTGAAACGATCGATACGTCCACCGACTCTATCTGCCTTTTGTTTTCCAGTATAGAAAGGGTGTGTATCTGAACTAATCTCTACTCGGATCACTGGGTATTCTTTTCCATCTTCCCATTCCATTTTTTCATCCGAAGTTCTCGTTGAACCACTTAAAAATTTATAATTGGATCCTGTATCAAGAAAAATAACTTTTTGATAGTTAGGATGAATATCTTTTTTCATGTCTTCCACCTCTTTTACATTGAAAATTATTGTTCACTATATGATTTATAAGCGTTAACTTAACTTTCCTCACATCAAAATATTATAACAGCTCAAAAACATGAATGCAAGTAAGAAAAAACACAAATACCCTAAGAGAATAGCGTCTATTAATACGCTAACTTGTCCCACCTAAAAGCGTTTAGCGTAACAAATGTACTCTTATGTCTTTTTACGGTAGAGGAATGGGTGTTTCTTTTAAAACGATAAGTTATCCAAAATAACAACTAAAAGATTATTGTATTTATAACTACCCCTATCGCTGCACGCGTTTACTCTTCATTTCTTCATCAATTGATTGAAAAAATTCGTCATTTGTTTTTGTGTTTTTTAACCTTCTTAAAAAGCGGTCGATAAAATCATGCGAGTCTTGCATTGTTTTTCGAATCAACCACATTTTTTCTAAATGATCCTTTGATACGAGCAATTCCTCTTTTCTCGTGCCGGATCGTAACATATCGATTGCCGGGAAAATTCTTCTTTCAGCTAAGCTACGATCTAAATGTAATTCCATGTTGCCTGTTCCCTTAAATTCTTCATAGATTACATCATCCATCCGAGATCCTGTATCTACTAATGCAGTAGCTAAAATAGTTAAACTTCCACCTTCTTCAATATTTCGAGCAGCACCGAAAAATCGTTTTGGACGGTGGAATGCAGCAGGATCGATTCCTCCGGATAACGTTCTACCACTCGGTGGAATAACTAGATTATAAGCACGGGCGAGTCGTGTAATACTATCCATTAAAACAACAACATCTTGCTTATGTTCTACTAAACGCATCGCTCTTTCTAAAACGAGTTCAGATACTTTTATATGACTTTCTGGTACTTCATCAAAAGTAGAACTAACGACATCAACATCAGGGTGAACAAATCTTTCAATATCTGTCACTTCTTCGGGACGTTCATCGACTAATAAAATAATCAGTTTAGCCTCTGGATGATTAACGGAAATACTATTTGCAATTTCTTTTAATAACATCGTTTTTCCGGCTTTTGGAGGAGCAACGATTAACCCACGTTGACCAAAACCAACTGGGGTCATTAAATCCATAATTCTAGTTGAAAGATTATTTGGCTCTTTTTCCAATGTCATACATCGATCCGGATATAAAGCTGTTAGCGCTGGAAAATGCACCCGCTCTTTTGCTGTCTCGGGATCATCCCCATTTACTGCATCTACATGAAGTAAACCATAATAACGTTCATTTTCTTTAGGAGGGCGAACTTTTCCAGAGACCTTGTCACCGTTTCGTAAATCGAAACGACGAATTTGTGAGGCTGAAATATAGATATCTTCTGCGCTCGGGGAGTAATTAATTGGACGTAAAAAACCAAATCCTTCTGATGGAATCACTTCTAAAATTCCATCCATAAATAAAAATCCGTCTTTTTCAGCTTGTGCCTTTAAAATTGCAAAAATTAGTTCCTTCTTTGTCAATTTTGCATAATATGAAACTTTATATTCTCTTGCTAATGCATAAAGTTCCTTTAACGTTAAATCTTCCAAGTGAGAAATTGTTATTTCGGACACTTCATCACCACACCTATTCTTTTAAATTTACCCAGCATGTTTTCTTATTCATTTGTTTTTAAGGACAAAGTTTATATCGTCTGTTTGTTAATCTATGATAGGCTGTTGTTAAACGAATGAGAAATGTTAGTTCTATAGAATCACACATTATCTGCAGCATTAAACTTATAAATCTAATGAGTGAAGCAAAGTTCGTGCAAGAAGAGGTTAGTTTACGTAGTTTAATTTCGTTTTATATTTTTTACATCGAATTCATCACATAACGAATGTTATATGTATATGTCTATATTAAAATCAATCTCTTATTTACTAGTAAAAAAAGAGGAGTCGAATGGAGATTTTATACGTACATTGTTTTCTTTATATTTCTTTGAAATTTATCCATAGTATTAACTTTAAAATTATTTAGATATAATCATACATGTTTACTATCGAATATTCAACTCTACTTTATCATATTGTACAAAAAATTAATTTTCCATAACAAGATTTGGCTTTTTCTTTAAACTATGTTGACCATCAATAAAACGAATCGTGCCACTTTTTGCCCGCATCACAACAGTATCTGTCGTTGCATTTTGTCCTTTATATTGTACTCCTTTTAATAGCTCCCCATCTGTTACACCAGTAGCAGCAAATATAGCGTCATCTCCTGAACAGAAATCGTCCATATAAAATACTCGGTCTAAATCATGGATCCCCATTTTTTTACAACGAGCAATTTCTTCATCATTTGACGGCGCTAATTTCCCTTGAATTTCTCCACCTAAACATTTAAGTGCAACCGCAGATATCACTCCTTCTGGCGCACCACCAATTCCGAAGAGAATATCAACTCCTGTTTGGTCAAATGCAGTATTCATTGCACCAGCAACGTCACCGTCTTGAATTAACTTAATTCTAGCACCTGCTTCTCGTATTTCTTTAATTAATTCTCCATGTCGTGGACGATTAAGAACGACTGCTACTACATCTTCAATATCTTTATTTTTTGCCTTTGCTACTGCTTTTAAGTTATCTATTGTCGATGCATTAATATCAACTTTACCAACAGACTCAGGCCCTACAGCTATTTTATGCATATACATATCGGGAGCGTGTAAGAGGTTTCCTCCATCCGCAATTGCTATAACAGACAAAGCATTCCATGATCCCCGAGCAACAATACTTGTTCCTTCTAATGGATCAACAGCAACATCAACTAACGGTCCATTTCCTGTTCCTAGCTTTTCACCAATATATAACATTGGTGCCTCATCCATCTCACCTTCTCCAATTACTACCGTTCCACGCATTGGAATTGTATCAAATACCGTTCTCATCGCTGTTGTTGCTGCATCATCTGCTTCGTTTTTCTTGCCTCTTCCCATCCATCTCGCAGATGAAAGTGCAGCAGCTTCTGTTACACGGACTAGTTCCATCGTTAAACTTCTTTCCATTGATGACAACTCCCTCGAATAATATTATTTTGATTGTAACTGTTTTAACTCTTCCGCACTCATTTTTTCTCGGCGAATAATTGCTCCAAGGTTCACCAATTTTTCCGTCATGTTTTCGTATCCACGTTCAATGTGCTCAATTCCAGTAATTTCAGTAATGCCATTGGCCATTAAACCTGCTATGACGAGTGCTGCACCAGCTCTAAGATCACTCGCTTTCACACGTGTACCCTCTAATTGGGCAGGTCCAGATACGATAGCTGATCCACCTTCAACTTTAATTTTTGCATTCATCCGCCTTAATTCGTCGATATGTTTTAAACGTGCAGTATAAATCGTATCCGTTACAACACTTGTTCCTTCAGCCTTCGTTAATAATGCTGTAAATGGTTGCTGTAAATCCGTTGGAAATCCAGGATAAACTAACGTTTTAATATCAACACTTTTTAAAGAAGGTTTAGTCGCTATTAACAATTGCTCATCGTTTTGCTCTATCGTTACACCCATTTCCCGAAGCTTCGCTAATAATGATTCTAAATGTTCAGGAATGACATTATCAATGATGACTTCTTCCCCTTGGGCTGCGGCTAAAATGGCATATGTTCCTGCTTCAATCCGATCTGGGATAATCGTGTGATTACATCCATGAAGTTTCTCAACCCCTTCTATTCGGATAATATCTGTTCCTACGCCTTTTATCTTCGCACCCATATTCGTTAAGAGTGTTGCAACATCGATGATTTCAGGTTCTTTGGCAGCATTTTCAATCGTCGTTTTTCCTTTTGCTAGGACTGCAGCTAACATAATATTAATCGTTGCGCCAACACTAACAACATCTAAGTATATCCGTGCACCTGTTAATTCGTCAGCTTCTAAGTAAATCGTACCTTTTTCATTAGTAATTTTTGCTCCAAGTGCTTCAAACCCTTTAATATGTTGATCAATTGGCCGTGGACCGAGATAGCATCCTCCAGGTAATCCAATTGCCGCTTTTTTAAATTTACCTAACATCGCTCCCATAAAATAATACGAGGCCCGAAGCTTTTTTACTTTTCCATTCGGAATCGGGATAGACACAATCGATGACGGATCAATATGTACCTTTTGATTAGAGTCTCGAATTATTTTCGCCCCAATTTCCTCAAGTATTAAGTTTAACGTTTCAACATCTGATATATTCGGGAGGCCGTCTATCGTAACTGTTGAATCTGCTAATATTGCAGCTGGAAGCAACGCTACAGCACTATTTTTAGCACCATTTACTCTAACAGTTCCTTGAAGATACCGTCCACCTTCAACGATTATTTTATCCATTTCTAACCCTCTCTTTTAGTAAACCTCAATCATTTATTTCTTATTTACTTTATTCCAATCGGATAAAAACTGTTCAATGCCTTTGTCAGTAAGTGGATGTTTTACAAGTTGCTCTAACACTTTATATGGAATTGTTGCAATATGTGCTCCATTCAGAGCAGCTTCAGTCACATGTAATGGATGTCTTATGGAAGCAGCGATAATTTGAGCGGGTATATCAAAAGTAGTAAAGATTTCTGAAATCGTTGCTATTAAATCCATCCCGTTATGACCGATATCATCAAGACGACCTAAGAAAGGAGATACATACGTGGCACCTGCTCGAGCAGCTAATAATGCTTGATTTGCATTAAAAATAAGGGTGACATTCGTTTCTATGTTTAAATCACTCAAGGCTTTTACAGCTTTTAACCCTTCCAATGTCATAGGAATTTTAACAGTAATATTCGGAGCAATTGCCGCCAGTTCTTTTCCTTCTTCAATCATACCGGCTGCATCTTCAGAGATAACCTCTGCACTAACGGACTTATCCGTAATTTCCATTGTAATCTCACGCAACCGATCATGAAAATCAACGCCCTCCTTTGCAACTAAAGTTGGGTTCGTTGTTACTCCTCCTAGAATGCCTAATGCATTCGCTGCACGAATTTCATCAATATTTGCCGTATCAACAAAGAACTTCATCATTATTGTCTCCCTTCAAATTAAATTTGATTTATTCTATGGGAACACTTTTCTACTCTTCTTCATATTTTATGCTTTTTGAGAAGAACCGAAGTCACGCATTTTACCGATTACTGTTTCTTTAATAGCATCACGGCCAGGTCCCATATATTTACGTGGATCATATAAGTCTGGTTTTTCAGCTAATACCTCACGAATCTTTTTCGTTTGCATGATCTGGTTTTCTGTATTTACATTTATCTTTGCAGTCCCTAAAGAAATTGCTCGTTGAATATCTTTTAGTGGAATTCCCGTTCCACCATGAAGTACTAATGGAATACCAGTTAAATTCATTACTTCTTCCATACGATTAAAGCCTAAGTTAGGTTCACCTTTATATGGTCCATGTACAGATCCTAGTGCAGGTGCAAAACAATCTACATTTGTTTCTTTAACTAACTGATCACACTCAGCAGGAATAGCGTACATTGCTTCTGCATCATCGACAACTAAATCATCTTCTTGTCCACCTATCCGACCAAGTTCTGCTTCTACGGAAACTCCATGAAGATGAGCAAGTTCAACTACTTTTTTAGTAAGGGCAATATTTTCTTCTAACGGTAAATGAGAACCATCAATCATTACGGATGTAAAACCCGCATGTATGGCTTCTGCACATTTTTCAAAACTTGAGCCATGGTCTAAGTGAATGGCGACAGGAACCGTTGTTTGATACTCTTCCATCAATGCTTTAACCATCGCTACGACAACTTTAAAGCCACCCATATATCTTCCAGCGCCTTCGGAAACACCTAAGATAACTGGCGATTTTTCTTCTTCCGCTGCCTGTAAAATAGCTTGTGTATACTCTAAATTGTTTAAGTTAAACTGTCCTACTGCATATTTATTTTCTTTAGCAGTCTCAAGCATCTCTTTCATCGAAACTAATGGCATATAAAAACAGCTCCTTTAATTTGATATTTCTAATAGCATATCTTAAGAATACCAAGTACTTAATGAAGGTGCAACTTGTAGTTAATTGCAAAGGACATTATGAAAATGATAAAATTTTTTCCCTTAAAAACATCATTCATCATTTATTCTATTCCATTAAAAAACGAAAAAATTATATAATATATTTTTCGTTTATAATTGCATGAATAAAGCCTTCTAATAAAGGATGTGCTTTGGTCGGTCTCGATTTAAATTCGGGGTGGTATTGACAAGCTACAAACCATGGATGATCTTTTAATTCAATCGCTTTAACTTCACCATTTGCTCCAACAGCAGATATAAGAAGTCCTTTTTCTTCTAACTGTGCGATATATTCTGGATTAACTTCATAACGATGACGATGTCTTTCTTTCACTTCATCCCAACCATTGTATGCGTCTTTCGTTTTTGTATCATCGATTACGTTAACACTTAAAGCACCTAGTCGTAAACCGTTACTCATCTCATCATTTTGTTCTTCGTCTTTTATTAGTGTAACAATCGGATGTGGCGTAGTTGGATCAACTTCAACTGAATGAGCCTCATCTAACCCTAAGACATGTCGGGAAAATTCAACAGCAGCTAATTGCATACCTAAACATACTCCTATAAAAGGAATTTTCTTTTCGCGTGCAAATTGAATTGCTTCTATTTTACCATCAATTCCTCTCGAACCAAAACCACCTGGTACAACAATTCCGTCCACATCTGCAAGTTCTTTATGAATGGTTTCTTTATCCAACGTTTCAGAGTTAATCCAATGAATTGAAATATCGGTATCAAACGTAAATCCTGCATGTTTTAATGATTCAACTAAAGAAAGATATGCATCTGGAAGTTCTACATATTTTCCTACTAAACCAATCTCTACCGTACGAGATAGGTTGCGAACTTTCTTTACTAGCTCTTTCCACTCATTCATATCCGCTTCTTTTTGCGGAAGACCTAAATGGTTACATACTAAATCATCAAAACGTTGCTCTTGTAAAGCAATAGGAACGTGATATAAAGTATCAGCATCTAGCATTTCGATAACTGCTTCTTTTCGTGTATCACAAAATAAGGCAATTTTTTCTTTCGTTTCTTCACTAATAGCAAACTCTGACCTTAATACAATTGCATCCGGTTGAATTCCCAGAGACCTTAGCTCTTTTACACTATGTTGTGTCGGCTTTGTTTTGATTTCTCCTGCAGCCCGTATATATGGAACAAGCGTACAATGAACATACATCACCTGATCCCTACCGATATCACTTTTTATTTGTCTAATAGCCTCAAGATATGGTAATGATTCAATGTCTCCAACTGTACCGCCAATTTCAGTAATTACGACATCCGCCTTTGTTGCTTTTCCAGCTTGATATACTTGATCTTTAATTTCATTCGTAATATGAGGAATTACCTGGACAGTCGCTCCTTTATATTCTCCTTTACGTTCTTTACGAATGACACTTGAATATACTTTTCCTGTTGTAATATTACTATATTTATTTAAATTAATATCAATGAAACGTTCATAATGGCCTACATCTAAGTCTGTTTCTGCACCATCTTCGGTAACAAACACTTCCCCATGCTGATATGGGCTCATCGTTCCAGGGTCAACGTTTATATATGGATCAAATTTTTGAAGTGTCACCTTCAAACCTCTATTTTTAAGTAACCTCCCTAATGAAGCAGCAGTTATTCCTTTTCCAAGGGATGAAACAACCCCACCAGTTACAAAAATATATTTCGTCAATTTTGTACCTTCTTTCTTATCCTTATCATACTCTATTTTGCTGTTTAAAATAAGAAATGCGCTTCCCGGTTGAGGGGAAACGCATTTATAGATATCACTATTCTTGTATAGCCCAATAAAAATTGTACTCATTATCATAGAAAATGTCAAGATATACTCTTTTTTCATCATACTTTTTATAACGATCTTTACTACTATTACAAAACTATAAAATTTTATTCATTTTCCAGTTCATTATAATCTAAATCCTCATAATTCTCATAAAGATCTTCTTCACTCTCATCTTCTTCCTCTTCAACTAAAGCTTCTTCCTCTTCTAAATCTCTTTTTCTTGATTCTGCGAGAGCTTTTTCACTTGTTTGATCCACTGGATACCATCTTTTTAATCCCCAAAGATTAGATCCTAATGTTGTAAATCGGCCATCTACATTTAAATCTGTGTAAAATCGAGCCAATAAATCATCATGTTGTTCTTTTGTAAAGCCTTTATGTTCTGACACTTTTTGAAATAGCTCAAGGAAATTTAATTCTTTTTTCTCATCAGCAAGTATAATGTTCGCTAATTCAATCATGGACATTTTTAAAATTTCATTCTCACTGTATTTACTTAAGCCCATTTTCACGCACTTCCTTTACAATAATGATAATTGAAAAATGTATAACAATTTCTTCTAATAATTTTGTAGTATAAACTATTACTTAGATTATAATCAAGTGACATGAAAATATGATACCTATTTCAAAAAAATAGTCAAAAATCAAGTGATGAAATCTATGTACACGAACGAAAGGAATCGACAAATTATGCCAATTCCTTTATAAGTTTAAAACATGTTATGTGAGCTCTTTTTTAGCAATTATTTTTAACAAATTGGTAGACTAAGGTTCTCTTTGTAAAAAAAAGTAAGTTTATCAAGAATACGTAAAAAAACCTCGGCCACTCTTTTTTCCGTACCATCCGGCTTGAACGTACTGACGTAATAGAGGGCACGGTCTATATTTACTATCTCCAAATCCTTCATATAAAACTTCCATGATGTATAAGCAAGTGTCTAAGCCAATAAAATCAGCCAATGTTAAGGGACCCATTGGGTGATTTGCTCCTAGTTTCATCACAGTATCAACATCTTCAGGGGAGGCCACTCCTTCATAAACTGTGTAAATCGCCTCATTGATCATCGGTATTAAAATACGGTTTGCAACAAACCCAGGGTAGTCATTCACCGTTACCGACGTTTTATTTAGCTCCTTCGTTACGTCTACAATTGTTTCATATGTTTCCTTATCCGTCTGTATTGCCCGAATTACTTCTACTAGTTTCATAATCGGTACAGGATTCATAAAGTGCATTCCAATCACTTTCTCCGGCCGGTTTGTCACTGCTGCAATTTCGGTAACAGGTAGAGACGAAGTATTTGTAGCTAATATCGTATGTGACGGTACAATACTATCTAATTGTTGAAATAACTCCTTTTTGACATCGAGATTTTCAATTACTGCCTCTATTACTAAATCCGCCTCATAAACATCTCCTATATCTATGGAGCTAGATAATTTATTTAACGTATCCTCTTTTTCT
>Ga0079226_10003333_pt1 | contig 12326 bp, 8 predicted proteins | sample Poulit2014_FD_76345 | JGI IMG/M metagenome (GOLD analysis project Ga0079226, IMG submission 76345) | Agricultural soil microbial communities from Georgia to study Nitrogen management - Poultry litter 2014 | ecosystem: Environmental > Terrestrial > Soil > Agricultural land | place: USA: Georgia... | reverse complement strand
TTTAATTTCTCGCCAAACAAGCTCTTTATTTTCACTTGTTTTCGCTGAAAAAGGAATGATTGGAACATTATTGTTTTTTCCAAAGGATTGTTTTATTTGTCTTACATGTTGAGAAACTTTATTTTTGCTTATTTTATCAAGTTTCGTTGCAATAATTAAAAGTGGAATATCTAAATATGTTACGTAATCAACCATTTGAATGTCTTCCGAAGTCGGCGAATGACGAATATCAACAATGAGAATAACAAGTTGTAACTGTTCACGCGTCTCAAAATATTCTTCCATCATTTGTCCCCATTTTGCTCTTTCGCTTTTAGATACTTGCGCATAACCATATCCTGGGACATCTACAAAATAAAACAAATCATTTATCGTATAAAAATTAAGAGTGCGTGTTTTTCCTGGCTTGGATGAGGTACGAACTAAATTTTTTCTGCCTATTACTCGATTAATGAAAGAAGACTTTCCAACATTTGATCTCCCAGCCAATGCAATTTCTTTTATGTTCGTTTTCGGATATTGAGCTTTACTTACAGCACTAATCACGATCTCAGCTTTCGTTACTTTCATCGGATTCCTCCACAAGTGCTTGTTTTAAGACTTCATCTAAATGTTTCACCTTTATAAATGTTAAGTCCTCCCGGACACTCTTTGGAATATCTTCAATATCACGTTCATTTTCAGCTGGAATAATAATTGTCGTAAGCCCTGCTCGATGTGCACTTAGTGACTTCTCTTTTAAACCGCCGATCGGTAAGACATGTCCACGTAACGTAATTTCCCCAGTCATTCCAACATCTCGTTTCACTGCTCGTCCTGTTAATGCTGATACAAGTGCAGTTGCCATCGTAATTCCTGCCGATGGACCGTCCTTTGGTGTTGCTCCTTCCGGTACATGGATATGGATATCAAACTGCTTATGAAAATCTTGAGGGATTTTTAGTTCATCTGCTCGAGATCGAATATAACTAAAGGCTGCTTGGGCAGACTCACGCATTACTTCTCCAAGCTTTCCAGTTAAAATTAATTCGCCTTTTCCAGGGTAATGAGATACTTCGATGGATAACGTGTCGCCTCCGACAGCTGTATATGCAAGACCTGTCGCCGTACCTACTTGATCCTCCTGTTCCATCCGACCATAGCGATACATTGGTTTGCCAAGAAATTCTTCTATCCGTTTTTCAGTGACAATAACCCTTTTCTGTTCCCCGGATACGATAAGTTTAGCAGCTTTTCTGCATAAGGTTGCAACTGTTCGTTCAAGACCTCGAACTCCTGCCTCTCTTGTATATTCACGAATAACCTTTAATAGTGCGCCATCACGTATTTGTAAATTTCCTTTTTTCAATCCGTTTTCTTTTAATTGCTTTGGAATTAAATGTTCTTTTGCAATATGCACTTTCTCTACTTCAGTATACCCTGCAATCGAAATTAATTCCATACGATCTAAAAGAGGTTCTGGAATATTATTTACATAATTAGCTGTTGCTACAAATAAAACATTTGATAAATCATACGTTTCTTCAATAAAGTGATCACTAAAATTATGATTTTGTTCCGGATCTAACACTTCAAGCATTGCCGAGGCAGGATCGCCCCGGAAGTCGTTTGCCATTTTATCAATTTCATCTAATAAAAACACCGGATTAATCGTTCCTGCACGCTTCATTCCTTGGATTATTCTTCCTGGCATTGACCCAATATACGTGCGTCTATGTCCTCTAATTTCCGCTTCATCCCTTACTCCACCTAATGAAATACGGACAAATTTTCGATTGATGGAACGAGCAATCGATTTCGCTAGAGATGTTTTCCCGACGCCCGGTGGACCAACCAAACATAAAATTGGTCCCTTAATGGAATTCGTTAACTTTTGCACCGCCAAATACTCTAAAATACGCTCTTTTACTTTATCCAACCCATAATGATCTTGATCTAATATCTTTTCCGCTTGCTCGATTTTAATCGTATCTGCAGTTTTTTCTGTCCATGGAAGGGAAAGTAACCAATCAATATAATTTCTAATTACAGAACTTTCTGCTGAACTTTGGGGAACCCTTTCAAAACGCTCCAGCTCTTTTAAAGCGACTTCCGTAATCCGTTCCGGCATTTGGCTTTCCTCAATTTTTTCCCGTAATTGATCAACTTCGCTAAGCTTACCATCGCCTTCACCCAATTCTTTTTGGATCGCTTTAAGCTGTTCTCGTAAATAATACTCTTTTTGTGTTTGCTCCATCGACGTTTGAACACGTTTGCCAATCTTTCTTTCTAAATCAAGTACTTTTTTTTCATTCGTAATAATCGTTAACAAATGTTGCATTCTTTTTTTAACATTGTTAATTTCTAATAGTTCTTGTTTTTCTTTTATTTTTATTGGTATATGGGATGCAATCATAAATGTTAACCGACTTGGTTCATCGATATCCGAAACTGTAGCTAACGTTTCTTTCGTTATTTTTCGGGATACTTTTATATATTGTCCAAATTGTGTTATTAATTGACGCATCAATGCTTCTTCTTCATGGGAATCTTCATGAATATCTTCTAATTTTTGGATTTCTACTCTAAATTCTTTCTCTTCCTCGATATAGCGAACAATTTCTGCACGGTATAAACCTTCTACTAACACGCGTACAGTACCATTAGGCAGTTTTAACATTTGGTTAATTTTTGCCAATGTCCCGACCCGATAAATATCTTTTGGTTCTGGACTTTCAATAGCCACTTCTTTTTGAGCAGCGAGAAAAATAGTTTGATCAGCCATCATCGCCGATTCCAAAGAAGCGATTGATTTTTCTCTTCCAACATCTAAATGAAGTACTATAGAAGGATAAACAAGGATTCCACGTAAAGCTAACAATGGGGATTGAATTACATCAGCTGACATAGTATATGTACCTCCAACATCACATCAATTTAAGCATGTTAATAGTAGTGTTTCCCAATCTTACATCCCTAAACGAAACAGTTATATGTATCAATATGTTGAGAAAATGATCTCAAATTTCGATATTCTTATCATTCATTATTAACAAGAAAAGACTGACTGGAATGGTCAGCATCTCCTTTTTCACGTTAATCATGTAAAGGAGCGAATGAACTCAGGCAGTCAGTCTATAAATGTTCTTTTCTTTCGTATTAAGCACTTTCCTTCGGGATGCTTTTTGTTTCTTCGATCGTACCATCCGTATAAAGTAATTTAGGACGCATATTTTCACGTATTACTGTTTCTTTTGTGACAATACATTTTTCAATATCATCTCGTGATGGAAGTTCGAACATAATATCTAACATGATACTTTCAATAATTGATCGTAAACCACGTGCACCAGTCTTGCGTTCCATTGCATCTTTAGCAATTTCTTCTAAAGCCTCTTGTTCAAATTCTAGTTCTACATTGTCCATTTCGAATAATTTTTCATATTGTTTGACTAACGCATTTTTAGGAGTCGTTAAAATTTCGATCAATGCCTCTTCATCCAATGGTTTTAAGCTAGCGATGACTGGTAAACGACCGATAAATTCTGGTATGAGCCCATAACTTAATAAATCTTCAGGTAGAACTTTTTCTAATAATTCACCCATTTCTAGATCTTCATGTTTGTTATGGTCACCAAATCCGATTACTTTTTTGCCAAGTCGACGCTTTATAATCTGATCAATTCCGTCGAATGCTCCTCCAACAATAAAGAGGATATTCGTTGTATCAATTTGAATAAATTCTTGATGCGGATGTTTACGCCCTCCTTGAGGTGGAACACTTGCAACTGTACCTTCAAGAATTTTAAGTAAAGCTTGTTGAACACCTTCTCCTGATACATCTCTTGTAATAGAAGGGTTCTCGGATTTACGAGCGACTTTATCGATCTCATCAATATAGATGATCCCTTTTTCCGCTTTATCGATATCATAATCAGCTGCTTGGATTAATTTCAGTATAATATTTTCAACGTCTTCTCCAACATACCCCGCTTCAGTTAATGAAGTTGCATCTGCAATAGCAAATGGTACGTTAAGAATTCTAGCAAGCGTTTGTGCAAGTAGCGTTTTCCCGCTACCAGTCGGTCCTATCATTGCGATGTTACTTTTAGATAACTCTACATCATCAGCATTTTTCGGTGAATTCACCCGCTTATAGTGGTTGTATACCGCTACAGATAAATTCTTCTTTGCCTTTTCTTGGCCTATAACATAGTGGTCAAGTGTTTCACAAATTTCTTTCGGTGTTGGTATTTCTTCAATTTCAACATCTTCTTCCATCCCGATTTCTTCTTCTACAATTTCCGTACATAATTCAATACACTCATCACATATATATACACCCGGTCCTGCGACCAATTTACGAACCGATTCCTGATCTTTTCCACAAAACGAACATTTCAATTGTCCTTTTTCTTCATTGAATTTAAACATACATTTCACCCCTAAACGTTAAACTCACTTATCATTATTTTCGCATTATAGCAATCATATCAGATACAATTTGGAAAATAAAATAATACACCCTACTCCAAAACACTTGAAAAAAGATTCAGTTGTTTACATTTGCATCTAGATCATGATTGTTAAATTGAAGCCGCATTCCTCTATTATTCCATTTTATTAACAAATTATAATAATATTCTTCCCTTTCTTAATGAAGGCAATTGTTATAAAGCAATGGATACGTATGTTTCAAAGAAGGAAAAACAAGGTGCCACCTATGATGCACCTTGTTCTCTGATGAATACTATACTGCCTTACTTTCATCTACAATAAAGTCAATCGCTTTTTTAACTTTTAAGTCTTCTTTTAAGACATCTGAGTTTCCACCAAGCATTCCAACAATTTGGTCTTTTTCCATATTGTAAAGCTTAGCCATCTCTTCAATTTCTTTTTCGATATCTTCTTCAGTTACTTCTAATTCTTCTTCTTCAAGTATTGCTTCTAAGGTTAAATTGGTTTTAACGCGCTTTTCAGCGTCATTTTTCATCTGTTCTTTTAATTCCTCTTCCGTCTGGCCGGAAAACTGGAAGTAATTGTCCATTGTCATTCCTTGCATTTGAAGACGTTGTTCAAATTCTCTCATCATATGATCTAATTCTGTATCAATCATAGCTTCCGGAATATCAACTTCAGAGTTCTCAGTTACTTTTTCAATCAATGTCTCACGTTTTTTGTTTTCAACAGATTGTTCTTTTTCTTTTTGTAACTGTTCCTTTTTCTTATCTTTCAACTCTGCAAGCGTTTCTACTTCTTCATCCACATCTTTTGCAAATTCATCATCAAGTTCTGGAATTTCTTTTTCTTTTATTTCATGAATTTTTACTTTAAACACTGCTTCTTTTCCTGCCAGGTCTTCTGCATGATAATCCGCAGGGAATGTAACGGTAATTTCTGGATCTTCTCCGGCTTCTTTTCCAATTAACTGCTCTTCAAAACCTGGAATAAATTGTCCAGAGCCGATTTCTAACGGGTGATTCTCTCCTTTTCCACCTTCAAAAGCTTCTCCATCTAAGAATCCTTCAAAATCAATAACGACCGTATTTCCTTCTTCAATCGACCCTTCTTCTTTTAATACAAGCTCAGCTTGGCTCTCCTGTAAAGCTTCCATTTCTTTTTCAAGGTCTTCATCCGTTATCTCCACCGACTCTTCCTCTACTTCTAGTCCTTTATATTCTCCTAATTTTACTTCCGGCTTTACGGTCACTTCACAAGTGAACACTAAATCTTTTCCTCGTTCGATCTCTTCAATATCTACACTTGGCTGATCGACTGGGAAAATACCAGTTTCTTCAATTGCTTCTCCGTATGCTTTTGGTAAAACTAAGTCAACAGCGTCTTGGTACAAAGATTCTACACCAAATCGTTTTTCAAAGATATTTCGAGGTATTCTTCCTTTTCTAAAACCAGGTAAAGAAACATCTTTAACCACTTTTTTGAATGCTTGGTCTAATGCTTTTTCAAATTCATCTGCAGAAACATTAATTGTAAGTATACCTTCATTACCTTCTTGCTTTTCCCATTGTGCTGTTACTGCCATTTTATTCCCTCCAACTAATTTAACACTATATCATCGCTATTTTTATCGTCATTATTTCATTTTTTTGTCAACCATCTTAGTATAACATAACACTATAACATTACAAATAAATTATCTTTCAATTAGTCTAAACGAATATTTAAATATAGTTCACTACATAATTGAATCATATCTATATATCTACATACTTGTCCACTGTAATCTTGTTGATCGGTTAATGCTAAGTTATTATATCCTAGATGGATTAATGCATCCGTTACATTTTCCACTTCATTTTTTGAATAAAACAGAGGATAACGAATATAAGTAAATTGAAATAATAATTCTTGAACTAAAGAAAATAAGGATGGATTTTCTTGTTCCAAATACGAGATCCTTTTCAATGATTTTTCGTAGACTGGATGTTCAGTAATTTTAAGTAAATCCTTTATGTTTATAGTAACCGTTTCATTAAATTTTTCAACTATTACTGTTGATTCAGTCTTTCTTCTCCTTAAGATTTCTAGAATTAATGTTTTAACAGCAGGGTGAATGTCTCGCTTCTTCAGTAATTGAATCACCATTTGTGGAGCGTCCATGTTTAATTTTTTCCATTTATTCAAAAGATGCCATTGTTTCCGATGATTATGATCAGTTATTGCTCCATTTAATTCTCCCATTAATTCTTCTGAAATGATCAAATTGTGATGATAAGCTAAACGATATAGCTCACGAAACTTATTTCTATAAACTTGAGGTAATGTATTTGTTTTTTCCTCTGTCTTAATGATAAACATTATTTCTGTAAATTTATTACGGTCATATAGTATCATTAAGTAATAGTCTAGATAATCCAAATATTTTGGATTCTTTATCTGAAGCAAGGCTTCACAATACTGTTCAGCTGCTTCGAGTTGTTTTAGCTTAATCAAACAGATTAACTTACTTATATGGATGTCATAAGATACATATTGATGGGCCTCTAAATAGTTTAGTTTCTCTAATGCAATTTCATAATGTTGCTCTTGAATTGCTTCATAACTTTCATTCTCTATTTCTTCGAATAAACGTTTTACTTTAGGAAACAGGATAATATTGCTTGACTCACTCACTAGACCCACTCCATAAAAGATTTATTTTTCGATGTTTTCATTCACGAGTAACATCAAACTTCTACCGTATAGTTACTCCCACTACTTAAATAGAATACACTAAAAATAACTTCAAGTAAATCTACAAGAAATAGAGACTATTAGCCTAGTTTAATTAGGTTACAATATTGTATATTTTATTCATTTTAATGACGTGCGGTTTTAGCTATTGTATGATGCGGCTGCTTTGATTTCATCCAATTTTTTTTATGGTACAGTTAATTATTTAATGGTTAGAATCATCCAGTTTGACATCCAATATTTGATTTTATATAGTATTTGACGAAGATTAAATTGGGAGTGAATGGTTTGGTTTCCAACGTTAAATTACAAAATTTAGATTTAATCGATTTATTAAGCGATCGTCATAATTTAATGCGAAATAAATTAGAAAAAACGTGGAATGATCATAGTAATATTTACATTTCAAATTCCGAATGGTATATAATAGCACATATTTATAAAAAGCAACCTACTATTTCAAACTTAACAAAAAATGCTGAAATATCTCGCCAGGCGATCCATAAACATGTGAAAAATCTTGCTGAAAAAGGATTAGTAGAAATCAAAAATGTAGAATACAACAAAAAGGAGAAATATATTCAATTAACAATATTAGGTGAAAAATGCTACGAAAAATACATAGTGTTAAAAACTCGACTGGAGAATACGGTTGCAAAAAAAATAGGTACTGAGCAAGTAAACGTCCTTAAAAATCTATTAGAGGTAGATTGGGGTATCGAATAATCGTTCATTATCTTCTTCGATCCTTTTTAGAATTATTAAATCGTCACCGGTAATTGTTTGCTAAGAAAATTTCATACAAAACGACACTAAATCATTTATTTTAACCCTATTTCATTCATCTTTTTGCTAATTTTATATTTTCTTCTTCCGTGTTTTAGCTTCAAAAAGCTTCTCATCCCCTTTCTTTCCCTTTATTTAGATTCCATTTTCAGAATAATTCATTACATCGTAACTTAAATATCTATCACTCACATTTGCTATGTAACAGAAAATATAGCTAACATGACGATATTTTAAACTTACATATTTGAAGTTGATAAAACTTAAATATAAATTAATTACGCTTGATTCTAGTTTGAAATTTTTGCGACTAAAAAAACTAGTTGAAATATATGGAAATTAACGTAGAATAAAAGGTAGAATTACTAATCAATAACAGGCATCCATTAATTTTCTAGGAGGAAAAATGATGGCAAAAAAAGTTCTTATGTTGATTGGTGATGCAGTAGAAGCATTGGAAATTTATTATCCTTATTATCGTTGTCTGGAAGAAGGGATTGACACTACGATTGCAGCTTCCGAAGCTCGCAAAATTCATACGGTCGTTCATGACTTTACGACTTGGGAAACGTATACTGAAAAACCTGGTTATTTAATTGAGGCTCATGCCGCTTTTAAAGATATTAATCCCGAAGAATATGATGGGCTATTCATTCCTGGGGGACGTTCTCCAGAACATATTCGGATGAATGAGCATGTACCTAAGATTGTTAGTCACTTTTTTGAAGCAAATAAACCCATAGCTACTGTCTGTCATGGAAGTCTCATATTAACAACCGTTCCAGAACATATGAAAGGACGAGAAATGACTGCATATAATGCATGTAAGCCAGAAGTAGAAGCGGCAGGTGGAAAGTATATTGACGAAATGTTACACGAAGATCGAAATTTAGTTTCAGGGCATGCATGGCCTGATTTACCAGGTGTAATGAAAATGTTTCTTAAACAATTAAACGATTAGTATTTTGAAAGGAGAGCCATTTAAAACAGGCTCTCCTTTATTATTGTTTACTCCTTCAAAAATCCTTTAGACTGTACAAAATCTTTCATATGCTCTCTTCGTTTTCTTGATAGGAACCCTGCCATCGTCTCGCTCCAAGTTACATCTTTTGGATTACTAGAACGTTGTTTATAATATTCATTCACCGTAACATCATATTCTTTTAACTGTTGATCATACTTTTGTTTGTTGTATGCGTCAACATGCAAGATTGAATCAATAGGTAGTCTTGGTTTTACTTCATTATTTTCATCCGGAACCCCTACTGTCATCCCAAATAGCGGGATAACATAGTCAGGAAGTCCAAATAATTCACTAATTTCTGTAGGATTATTTCGTACTCCGCCGATAAAACAAATTCCATACCCTTCCGCTTCAGCTGCAATAACAAAATTTTGTGCAAAGAGTGCAGTATCAATCGTTGCTACAATAAAATCTTCTACACTCTTTCCTACTATCTCTTTTTGATATAACTCAGCCGCTTTTTCGCCTCTTTTTAAATCAGCACAAAACAGTAGTGACAAACCCGCTGTACTGTATTGTAATTCGTTATTAGATAATTTCCCGAGTGCCGCTTTTTTCTCCGGATCTTTTACTTGTATTACCGAGTAGGCTTGTACAAAATTTGAGCTTGCAGCATGTTGAGCAGCATGTAACAATCGATGAAATACTTCATCTGAAATAGGTTCATTTTTGTATCTTCTTACAGAAGCATGTGAGGTAAGGATCTCAAGCATACATATCATTTCCTTTTCTATTTTATTATCCGTTAAATTTATCTTATCATAATTTAATATTTATTTTTATCGATAAGAACTACATTTGGTGTGAAGAATGAACTTTCATTTTAGTTATATTGAATATTTTAAGGTTACCGTTTTTTTTCTGTAGTATTTCATTCTTTTAAAAATCACTCGCTATCCGTGGACATTACCTCACGTCTATGGGGTGCTTTTCTGCAGGATTCTCGTAGTTTTTTCATGAATGTAAAAACAAAAACCTCAGGCGATAACCTTACATGATTACATCCATCTTTATAAGAACTTTTAGGTTAACTTACATTTGAATATCCTTGAATCCTCTCATTAATAGAAAAAACGCATAAAGAACGATAATTCTTTATGCGTTTAAAATACTATTTAATTATTTTGCAGCAGTTGTTCTACGACGACGACGTCTGCGTTTTTCTGGCATATCGCTCATTTCATTCACAGATACTACCTCTTCCACTTTTTTCTTTGGAGGATCCCAGTACTGTTCGTTTCCTGGTAAATCATCAAACCAAGCAGCATCTTTTGGACAGTCAAGTACCATAAATTTACCGTATTTTCCATCTCGAGCTTGGTGGAACTTTAAGTAAGCTTTTCCATCTTCAATTGCTAAAATTTCCACTTTACCAGCTGTATGACTCATGGATAAACGAACTCGTTTACCAAGTCCAGATGTTTTTGCTTTCGCTTCTTCTACGATATTATACGCTTCCTCTAAAGTTAACACGAAATCTTCATTCCCGCGAACCGGACGATTAATGAAGAAGTAATATGGTGTAACTCCTGCCCAAGATAATTTATCTAGTAGTTCACCTAAAACCTCTGGATCATCATTAATTCCTTTCAAGACTGGTGTTTGGTTAACAACAATAGCCCCAGCATCATGAAGAGCTTGAAAACCTTTATAAGCCTCTTTTGTTATTTCACGTGGATGGTTAACGTGTGCCATAATGTAAATACGTTTATCATTAGCGGAATGCTTACGAATAACATCTAGTAGTTCTTGATCTTCATAAATTCTCATTGGATTAAAGACAGGCAATTTGGAGCCGATGCGGATAATTTTTACATGGTCAATTTCTCGGAGACGTTCGAAAATCATATCTAATCTTCTAGCAGCTAAAATAAGTGGATCTCCCCCGGTAAGCAAAACATTATTAATCTCAGGATGTTCACTTATGTATTGAAGACCGGGTTCAACATCGATCAATGCTTCTTTTACATCGTTTCTAAATAAACGCTTACGGAAACAATAACGACAATATGCTCCACAAACTTCTGAACAAACCAACAGAGCAGTTGTCGTATATTTATGCTGACATCCAGGGACTACATAGTTTGTATCTTCGTCTGATGCATCCCAACGTCCATAATCTTCTAATTCATTTGTGTTTGGGATGACTAGTTTTTTAATTGGGTCATTCGGATCTTCCCAATCAATTAAATTTAAATAATAATCGTTTACTCTAAAAACGAATTTTTCCGTAATTGCCTTTAGTTTTTCTCTTTCTTCTTCTGGAATTTGTGTAATCTTATCGATGTCTGTAATATACTTTGGTTGAGCCATGTACTTCAATCTCCTCCATAATATAAATTTTGGTACATTAGCAGATTACTAGATTATCTCACTATTGTTGCATATTTAATCTGCAAACCAATATAATTATAAGTTATTACTTAAGAACATAACATATAAATTCAGTTAATTCAAACTAGCTTTTGACTAATTCTAGTATAAAAATCCTTCTCCCAGATAAAACCTTATCGAGTCTATCAAAGGGGAATTTACTTCTTGGAAATTCAAATATAGATTACGTTTTATTTTGAAAAACCAGATTGTTATAGAGAATCGTTTCTTATTTGCATCAATAAAGCCCCTCTTGCATAAGCTGTATAAACCTCGATTAGGTTGGAGGGAATATAATGGGTATTTTAAATAAACTAAAAAGTTATCGTCAAGAGGAAGAAAGTTTAAAATGGCAAGGAACATTTGCAGAGTATTTGGAAATCGTGAAACAACGGCCTGAGGTGGCTCAAACCGCCCATTCACGAGTGTATAATATGATAAAAAGTGCGGGTATAACGGAGAGAGATAATAAGAAGATGTACCATTTTTTTGGGGAAGAAATATTTGGATTAGAAGAAGCGATGGAAAGATTGGTAGAAGAATACTTTCATCCCGCAGCTAAACGGCTTGATGTCCGAAAACGAATTCTTTTGTTGATGGGACCTGTTAGTGGTGGTAAATCAACAATCGTTACATTGTTAAAACGGGGACTAGAAGCTTATTCTCGTACAGATGAAGGCGCTGTTTACGCCATAAAAGATTGTCCAATGCATGAAGATCCACTGCACCTTATTCCGAATCATTTACGAGAAGACTTTAGAAAAGAATATGGGATTCAAATTGAAGGAAGTTTATCCCCATTAAATACGATGCGTTTGGAAACAGAATATAGTGGACGAATTGAAGACGTAATGGTTGAAAGAATATTTTTCTCCGAAGATAAACGAGTTGGGATCGGCACATTTAGCCCATCTGATCCAAAGTCTCAAGATATCGCAGACTTAACAGGAAGTATCGATTTTTCAACCAT
>Ga0079226_10003331_pt1 | contig 12329 bp, 8 predicted proteins | sample Poulit2014_FD_76345 | JGI IMG/M metagenome (GOLD analysis project Ga0079226, IMG submission 76345) | Agricultural soil microbial communities from Georgia to study Nitrogen management - Poultry litter 2014 | ecosystem: Environmental > Terrestrial > Soil > Agricultural land | place: USA: Georgia... | reverse complement strand
TTTGGATGCCTTGTCAACTATTGTTTTTCTTTTTCCTGAAAAACTTTTGTTGAACTTTTCTATCGCTTTTCTAGCGACCTTTACTATCATACTATCTTACTAAATAAATGTCAACTACTTTTTTAAGACTTTTTTGTCCAACTGGATTTGGGCTCCAATACCATCATTCGGATCAGCTACCTCTCAATCAGTTGGCTTGTATTATATTACATTGTTTTCATAGTAATGTCAATGGTTTTTTAATAAATTACAAAAAATTTCATTCTTTTCCTAAGCTGACTGTAGATAATCAGCCTGATTTCATATAAAACGACAAATTATAAATTCCATAATATATTCTCTAAGGCTGATTTTTGCTCTTTAATAGTATCATCTTCTGGGTTCATTTCATATGCCTTATTAATATCATTTAAGCTTTCTTTATATTTGTCCAATTGTGCATAAGCTAAACCCCTATTAAAAAATAATCTGTAATCCTCTAGACCTTTTTTAATACCCTTAGTAAATACTTCTAATGAATTAGCTATTTGATTCATATTAAAATATAGAACTCCCAATTCATTATATAAATCTGCTTCTTTTTCATTTAATTCTATAGCATTATTCAAATAATCTACTGCAGTTTCGTATTCACCTGATCCCTTATAAGATTGACCTATTAAATAATTTACATTCCAACTTTTTTTATGTTTAGGCAATAATTTCATAAATGCATCCAAGGCTTTCTCAAAATTATTATAATTTATATAGGTAAGTCCTAATTCAAAATATACATCATCTCTAATTCTATCTATTTCTTCTCTTATTTCCTGTAATAGGACTTCATTAGAGTTTAATGTTAAGAATTTTTTCCATATAAGATTAGCTTTTACATATCGTTCTGAATACTTATAGTGGAAACCTAATTTATAATGGGCTAAAGAATACTCGCCATCTATTTCTAAAATAGACTCAAACTGATTAGTTGAAGATTTTATGAAGTTTTCTCCCTCTTTTCCCTTTCCTTTATTAATAAATTCTCTACCTATCTCTTCTAATACTATTCCATAATTAAATAATCCATCTATATTTTTTGGATTGATTATAAGTAAAGATCTTAACCATATTCCACTTTGGGTCCATTGTTTCTTTTTCATATACTCCAAATTTTCATATAAGATGTATTCTTCAATATTAGAATTGTAAGCCAAAAGTATTTCCATATATATATCCTTATAAGGAAACTCCTTGTCTGTACCTAGAATATATATAATCCCTTCTACTATCTTATCTAATTGAATTTCTTCATAGATATTACCTTTGTAGATATCATCCACTAGGTTCTCAGTTAATATGGGTAAAGGCACATCTTTGATTTTGTAAGTATTTACATCTATATATGAACCCTTTTTTAATTCTAGAAATCCTATATTACTAGTTTCGTTTTTAAAATACTTATCTATATACTTCATCTCATCACCTAATTTAAAATTTATTCATGAACTTTCTTTTCCTTCGGGTACTTGTACTTAAAATTTTATATAAATTCCCTCTAAAAATCATCATAAATGAAAATACCAGCTGTCCTATTAAATAAAATATAATATTAAAAGGCTTGAAAATATAATTAAATGATAAATGAGTAGTAAATAAATCAGTTATTATATTCCCAGTTATTAAATATAATAATAATATTAAAATAAAATTAGGTATTATCCAATTTAGCCAATTTTCTTGAACAAATTCTATTGTGTATAATATACTTTCCCAAGGGCTATAATGCTTTAAATATATAGTTTCCGGTAATGGATTCAATAATATTAATATACTGAAATATAGAATCATATTAAGAACTACCACCAGATTACCTAATGCAGGGGTAATAAAAGATAATAATAAATTTATAACATATCCTATAAAAAACACACCATATATTTTTCTTAAATAATAAGCAAATCCCTCTTTGAAATCCTGCAATGTTACTCTATTATAGTTCACCACATTTGATAATAAATATAGATAATCAGATATAAAGCTACTCGATACAATAAGAGCTATAAATCCAGATAATAAATATAAAGGTCCAGTAAATACCCTACCTATAATACTAAAAATAATTAAATTTAATACTGAATATACTATACCAGTAAATATAATAATCCAATTTTTCTTTAGTTTCTTAAGTGCGTCGATCCCTGCATCCTTATTTACATATATAAAATCTTTCAGTATATCCATTAAATCAGCTCCCTAACTATTTCAGTAATATCATAAGCAAGACATCTTGTAATTTGTCCATCCTTATAATCGAATAAAATATATCTATTATTTTCTTCTGAGACTGGTTTGTATCCATTATTAATTATATCCAATATATTTTTATCAAATTTTTCTATTCTGATCTTATTTATCAAAGTTTTTGTAGGTGTATTTTTATATCTATTTAAATACCTTTCTAAGATTGTCTCATCCTTTAAGATATCATGAATATGTCTTCGTGACAAACCCCTATGTTTATCATTAGGTAGTAATTTTAGATTCCCATTTTTATTGTTTAGTAGGTAATCATAATTCAATAAGTTATTTAACAATTCTATATGAGAGTAATCCTTATACTCACTAAACTGTTTTAATATTGTATAAAGTCTATTTCTGCTGTGTAAAACTTTATGATATCCTTTATGATTCCAATAGCTTAAGAAGTCTTCATAGAATTCGTATGGATTTTTATAATAATTTTTTATAATAAACCCTAATGTATGTTTAAAATAATTTCCATTGTAGTATTTCTCTATTAAATCCTCTATTCCTTTTAATATTATTATATCACTATAAGTCATATAGTTGTTTTCCAACACTTCATAAGGTGGACTATCAATATATTTATAACCATATATATCTGAATTTAATCTTAAATCAGATCCTTTCAATAGTTTTAAAAAACCTAATTGCAATTTTTCAGGTTTTAATTCATATACCTCATTAAAAGATTTTTTAAAACTTTCTAAGTCTTCATATGGTAATCCTGCTATTAAATCTAAATGCTGATGAATATTTTCATAAGATTTTATCCTTCCCACTACTTCTTTTAATTTAGGAATATTAGTTGTTCGCCCAATAGCCTGTAAAGTTTTTTCATTAGTAGATTGAACACCTATTTCAAATTGAAATAGACCTTCCTTTGTATTTGATAAAAATTCTAATAATTCTTCATCAAGTAGATGGGCTGTAACTTCAAAATGAAAATTCATATTCCTTGGATCCTGATCCATTATAAATTGCATTATTTCCATTGCATATCTTTTATTTGCATTAAAGGTTCTATCTATGAATTTTACTTGTTTTACTTTTCCTTTTATAAGATTATATAAATCTTTCTTTACTCTATCTATATTAAAAAACCTTACTCCTTTAATAGTAGAAGATAAACAGAATTGACAGTTAAAGGGACATCCTCTTGAACTCTCATAGTATACAATCTTATTCTTGAATTCATTATTTATTTTTTCATAGGGTGAAGGTATTTTATTAAGATCCTCAATCAGTTCTCTACTTATGTTTGTGATTATTCTATTCTTCTCCCTATAAACTAATCCATCTATACTTGTAGCCCCTCTACCTTTAATACTTAGATCAACGAATTCCCTAAAAGTCTCCTCTCCTTCTCCATATATTATATAATCGATGAACCTATATGTTTCCATTATAGATACCGGGTCATAGGACACCTCAGGTCCTCCTAGTAGTATTTTTATACTAGGATTTACCTGCTTTAAAATTTCACATACTCTTAAGGTTTCTTCAAGATTCCATATATATGTTGAAAATCCTATAATATCAGGTTTCTTTTTATGAATCTCTGAGGCAATAAAATCCTGGTTTTGATTTATAGTAAACTCGAATACATCTATACCTATTAAATCCTTTACATACTCAGATAAATATCTAATAGCAAGATTGGAATGTATATATTTAGAATTCAAACTTGTTAGGACTATATTCATCAAATCGCCTACCTTTTGTATTGTATTTAGTATTTCTTAATGATAGTTCTATTGATTGTTTTTGTTAAAAGTTGTAGAATATACTATATCAAATAGTGAAAGGGGCAAGAAAATGCAAAACTTTGACAAAGTAAGTATTCAAGATATGTCTAAAGATGATATATTGTTAATTATACAAGCTTTAGAATACACAGGCAATAACACTGATATCAAAGAATTTATTCAATTAAGAAATAGTTTTATTAAGGAATTATCTTATCTTACAGAAATCCCAGAAAGTAAATTTATCGACTTTTTACAAAAAGAAACCCAATCTATTTTAGACTAGGTCTTTTTTAAAAGTATACATACCAGTTTTAGTTTTTATTGAAGAGATTAGAGTATTATTACTCATCTCTTTTTTTATTACCTTAGAATCCTTTAATAATGAATGGAAAAACACTTCATTTTCTTCAAAATCAAATACGTCTGGCAATATATACTTATCAATAGTTAATACCTCTGGGTTTACCCGACCTTTTCTTAATCTCATTGTATAAGCATTCATACTATGATAGAAATTATTTACTTTATTAAAACTATTAGATTCTATTCTTGCATTATATACTATATTGCCTATCAATGTTTCTGGTTCTTTTTCTTTTATAATATTTACTATATCTTTTAAGTAATAATAATCATTTACATCAATCCCATTGAGTAAGGATATAAGATCTACCCTTGCTTTTTCAAAATTCACGGTGAAATTGCCTGGGAAATGAGTTAAAGGAATTGTGTATAAATCTCTATATTTCCCAAGAAAATCAACTTGAGATATATTTATTAGATAATCCTTAGCGCTGTCTAATATATTGTCTTGATTGAAAACCATCATATCAATAATTTTGCTTAACAATATCCATTCTAAAAGATCACTAATACTCCCTGTAGTAAATAATATATTCTTAATTACTTCCTCTTCAATAATTTCAAAGTCTTTATTTGCAACAATAATAGGGATAATCCTAGCACAAATACTATTATCTCTTTCTTTGAAGTATATATAAGGATTTTCTTTATCTAATATATTTAATAAGGATTCATTTTCCCCTATTCTATAATACTTCCAAAGTTTTAACTCCTCATAAAATCTTTCATAATCTATCCTGTTTCCAATAATTTTATTGTCAGGAAGCAATGATTTTATAGTTAATACTCCTATTTGAGATATATAGGTACTTTTATTGTTTTGAATGATATCCTCATGAAACATATTTAGCAATAATTTATCTTCACAGATAATTATCATCTCCTACATCTTGTTTGGGGCTTCTATCCCTAGTAATCCTAATCCTATTTTTATGACTGTTTTAGTACTATATGTTAACATAAGTCTTGCTTTTTTTATCTCCTCATCATCACCTATAATTTTAGAGCTTGTATAAAATTTATTAAAGGCTTTTGCTATTTCTACAATATGTCTAGTTATGAAATAAGGCTCATTTTTCTCCATAGAGTCAATTATTATTCCTGGGAAATTATATATAAGCCTTATAATATTGATCTCTTCTTCAGACTGAAGTAGACTATAATCTATTTCATCATCAATATTAAAATTTCCTCTTTCTAATAAGGAATTAGTTCTTGCATGAGTATATTGAACATATGGGCCTGTCTCACCATCAAAGCTTAGGGTTCTATCCCAAGAGAATACATAATCTTTGATTTTTTGATTAAATAATTCTTGGAAAATTACAGCACCTATACCTACTTGTCTTGCAACCTGCTCCTTGTTCCTTAGATCTGGATTTCTTGAGTCTATAATCTCTAGTGTCTTTTCTATAGCTTTATTTAATACATCTTCTAAAAATACTACTCTACCTTCCCTAGTTGAGAGGGTTCCATCTTCTAAGCTAACCATACCAAAAGGTACATGAATACAATCTTTTGCCCAATCATATCCCATAACCTCTATTACTTTCATCCATTGTTTGAAATGAAGATTTTGTTGGGAAGCAACTACATATATATTTTTATAAAAATCATAAGTCTTTTTCCTATAAAAAGCCGCTGCAATATCCCTAGTAGTATATAGGGTGGAGCCATCAGATTTTTTGATTAGTGCTGGTGGCATATCATATTTATCCAAATTTACAATATATGCACCATCAGATTTTTCTAATAAATCTTTATCCTTCAATTCTTCAACAACATCTTCCATCTTATCAGAATAAAAACTTTCACCTGCAAAAGAATCAAATTCAGTATTCAGCATATCATATACCTTGTTGAATTCTTGCAAGCTAATTTCCTTAATCCATTGCCATAATTCCACTGCTTCTTGGTTTTTATTCTCTAATTCTCTAAACCAATACCTAGCACTTTCTTTTAGTTTTTTATTTTTTTTCATCTCAGCATTATATTTAACATATAATTTGAGAAGTTCCCTAATTGGGTCTGATTCTATGACTTCTTTATTTCCCCATTTTTTAAAAGCAGAGATGAGCATTCCAAATTGGGTACCATAATCTCCTAAATGATTTATAGCTATTGTATCAAATCCTAAAAATTTATAAATCTTATATAGGGAATTTCCAATGACAGTTGTTCTTATATGACCTATATGGAAGGGCTTTGCAATATTAGGAGATGAAAATTCAACTATAACTGTCTTGTCCTTACCTAGTTTAGATGCTCCATACTTGTCACCTTTGTTTTTGATTTCATCCATTACAGTTCCTACAAGCCTTGAATCATCTATAAAAAAGTTAATATAGGGACCTACATTCTCAATCTTTTCAAAGTACTCACTATCTCCAATTTTTGATACTAGATCCTCTGATATTAAATTTGGTGCCTTTTTAAAAGTTTTACTTAGCCTAAATACAGGGAAAGCATAATCTCCCATTTCATGAGATGGTGGAATTTCTACAGTATTAGATATATCATCTTTACTTAGAAAATCTACTTCATTACTTATTAATTCAATTACTTTTTCCTTGAAATCTATCATTCACTGTCCTCCTAAATCAAAAACACTAAACTTACATCTGAAATTTTTAGATGAAGTTAGATTAATCATTTGTTATTCTAATACTTTACTTAAATAGTTAATATATTATAGATATAATTTACAAATATTTATTTCAACTGAACCACAGTTACCCCAGTCCCACCTTCGCCATATTTTCCTAGTCGGGTTTTTTTGATACTTCTATGATTATTTAAATATTCCCTTAAGCCTTGTCTTAGGGCTCCACTACCTTTTCCATGAATTATATATACTTCATTTAAACCAGCAATATAAGAGTCATCCAAGTATTTATCTAAATTATATATGGCCTCTTCTATAGTTTGCCCTCTTAAGTCTATCTCATTTTTTATATCTTTAGATTTAAAGCTAATTATGGTTTTTGTGCCTGTATTTTTATCTTCTCTTTTATCAATGTCAATTCTTTTTAGATTATCTATATGAACATTTACTTTCATTATCCCAACCTGCACATCTACATCTCCATCTTCATTTGGTAGACTCATAATCTGTCCATTTTGACCAAGGGATAAAACTTTTACATTTTCACCTATTTTTAAATTTTGAGGTGGTTCGCTTGACTTTTTATCAAGAACATCTTGAGCAATAGAATTCTCTACATCACTTAATTTAGTTTTAATCAATTCTTGAGATTCTTGAATGCGTCTATTTCTTTCCTTTCCGACCTCAGAAGATATACCTCTCAATTCAGATACTAGTATATCCGAATCTTTTTTAGCTTCCCTGATTATATCTCTTGCTTCAATCTTAGCATTTCGGATTATTTCCTCTCGTATTTCATCTGTTTTATCCTTCTCAAATGCTAAGTCCTTTTCTAGTTTCTCTATCTGATACCTTAGTCTCTTAGATTCTTCCTTATCCTTCTCTATTTCTTTTCTATCCTCTTCTATAGCCTGTAATACATCTTCAAATTCTATATTTTCTTTAGATATAAGCTCTTTGGCATATTTGATTATATAGTCTTGGATACCTAAACGTTTGGAAATATCAAAAGCATTTGATTTCCCAGGGACTCCTATTAGTAATCTATAGGTAGGTTTCAATGTTTCTACATCAAATTCTACAGATGCATTATTTACATTTTCAGTAGTTAATGCATATAATTTTAACTGACTATAATGAGTGGTAGCAATAGTCCTTACATCTAATTGTAAGAGATGATCTAATATGGACATGGCCAATGCAGCTCCCTCAGTAGGGTCTGTACCTGCACCTAACTCATCAAATAAGAGTAAACTATTACTTTCTACATTGTTTAATATATCAACTATATTAGTCATATGAGAGGAAAAGGTTGATAAACTCTGCTCTATACTTTGCTCGTCACCTATATCTGCAAAGACATGATCAAACACAGCAATCTCAGAGTCAAAGGCAGCTGGTATATGCAGACCTGATTGTGCCATCAAAGTAAGTAAACCAATGGTTTTTAAACTGACAGTCTTTCCCCCTGTATTTGGGCCAGTAATTATTAAAGATGTAAATTCATCCCCAATATAAGCATCTATAGCTACTACTTCTTTTGGATCTAGGATGGGGTGTCTAGCTTTTTTAATATTTATATAGCCCTTATCATTTAAGATAGGCTTTGTACCTTCCATTTCAAGAGCCAATTTACCCTTTGCAAATATAATATCTAAATCCTTTAAATACCCTTGGTTTTCTATTATACCTCTAGATTCAGTAGCTACCATATTAGATAGTTCTTCTAGGATTCTTTCTATTTCTTTTCTTTCTTTTATTTCCAATTCCCTGAGCTCATTGTTCAAGTCTACCACTGACATAGGCTCTATAAATACAGTAGCACCACTAGCGCTAATATCATGGACTAGTCCAGAAACACTGCCTCTGCTTTCCTGCTTCACAGGTATAACATATCTACCCTCCCTCATGGTAACTATATTATCCTGTAAATATTTTTTATACCTTGAAGAATTAACTATAGAGTCCAGTTTCTTTCTCACTGATTCATTTGTATTAGTAATTGTCCGTCTTATACTTCTTAAGTTTGGACTAGCATTGTCTGATATTTCATTTCCATCTACAATAGCATTATCAATCTTCTCTTCAATATGTCTATATACCCTAAGGCTATCAATTATTGCTTTGATAATAGGATAAGAACCATCTTCTTCAGCTTCTTTTATAAATCTTTTTAAATTACGGGATACCCTTAACATATCACATATTTTTAATAAATTTTCGGGAGTTAATGATCCTCCTATTTCTGCTCTTTTAACCTGATTCTTGATATTATGAATACCGTATAGGGGTGGATTGCCTTTTTTGATTATCAAAGTCAAGGCTTCCTCTGTCTCCATTAACAGACCTTCTATGGCATTCTTATTATCTAAAGGCTTTATATCACTAATCTCATCTTTACCTAATTGGGATTCTGCCTTTTCAGCTAATCTATCAATTATTTTATTATATTCTAATACTTTTAAGGTTTTTTTATTCAATTCTTCACCTCAGCCATACCTCTTTGAATTATATTCAAATGCACAAGAAATAATCATATATTGTTTAAGATATTAAAATGCAAGATTATCTGTTTTTTCATCTTTATAAGCACTAGTTTCAGAGTCTAAAAGCTTTAGATACTCTTCTAGTTCTTTTTTTACCTCAATTAATTCTACCTGGTTTTTAAAGTTTTTGTCTTGTAATTTTTTCATTTGACTTTTTGTCTTTTTTAAATTATCTTGACTAGTTTTTAATTCTTTTTCATGTTTTTTTATCTTCTCTAATAATGAATCTCTTTCTGAACTATATTTGAAAATCTCTCCCTGATATTCTGAACATAATTTTTCCAAGCCTTCTATTTTGATTTTTGCTCCATCCAAATCTTCGCAAAGTGAATCATATTGTTCCAATGGTTCCTTCGATACTTCTTCTAAGTTTTCATATTTTTCCTCCATTTTAAATAATTCATCTGTAATATGAAGTGCAGAAAGTATAGATACCATACTTTGGCTTAATTTATCATTTTTTGACGAAAGAGATACTATCTTTTCATCAACATATTCAGCTAATTTTTTGATATATTCTTCATCTTCTATACCTATTATAGTAAAGTTACGACCATCAATTTTTACATCAACTTTCTTTTTATCTGTCATAACTATCCCCCTAAAAAATATATGATTTTTTACAAATCTAAATCTTTAACAAAAGGAGTAGATTAATCTACTCCTTTTAACTTCTCAATTTGGCCTTTAGATTGTCCTCTAAGTCTTCAATAATAGATTCTTGTATTTGATTAATCTCTTTATCTCTTAATGTTCGATCATAAGATCTATACAATATGGAAAATGCAATACTCTTTTTATTTTCTGGTACTTGGTCCCCTCTATAAATATCAAAGAGTTCTATATCTTCTACAAGTTCTTCACCATGTTTGAGTATTATATCTTCAATTTGTCCTACAGATACTTTCTCATCTACTACTAAGGCTATATCTCTATTTATTGCTGGGTATTTTGGTAATGATTTATATTTTCTTTGTAAATTAGATAATTGAATTATTCTATGGAAATTTAATTGTCCCATATTGATCCTTGTATCTATATTGTAGTTTTCACCTACATCAGGATGAACTTCTCCTATAACACCTATAGTTTCTCCATTGATTACCAAATTGGCCGTTCTACCAGGATGAAATGTAGGATTGTTTTCTTCTCTTATATATTCTACATTGTTAATACCTAGCCTTGACAATAAATTCTGTACAGTTTCTTTTAAATAATAAAATCCATTGTCTCGACCATAGAATGCTAAGGACATTATTTTTCTTTCTTGTGGTAGCTCCCTTACTGGCAATTCAATTGGTGTGAAAATATTTCCAATTTCAAATGCATGTACTGATTTAACATCTCTATTATAATTTCTTGATAGTAAATCCATCATATTAGTTATTAATGTTGTCCTCATAACACTATAATCTTCACCTAGAGGATTTTTAAGCCTTATATAATTTCTTAAACCACTATCTTGTGAAATCTTAATCTTATCATAAGCTTTAGGGCTAATGAAAGAATAAGTCATAACTTCATTATATCCTAATGCTAATAGAAGGTCCTTTGCCTTATCTCCTATTTCTTCCTCATAAGGTTTTTGTCCCCTTGTAAGCCTACCTAGTAGAGGCTGACTTTTTATATTATGATAACCATATAATCTACCTATTTCTTCTATTAGATCTACCTCTAGAGATATATCAAATCTATAACTAGGTATATTGGCATATATTAAGTCATTCTTAAAACTAGATTTTAGTCCTAAGGAATTTAAATAATTAATCATAGAATCTACACTTAATTTTAAACCTAGGACCATATTAGCCCTCTCTGGTCGAAGAGTAACTGTTTTCCCTTTTCTTTTTTCCTTATATATATCAATAGATGAGTTCACTATAGTTCCAGCACCTATTGATTCCATCAATTGACATACTCTATTTACTGCTATATCACATAAATTCGGGTCTAAACCTTTTTCAAATCTATTTGATGCCTCAGTTCTCAATCCAAGTTTTTTAGAGGTAAGTCTTACACTTCTCTCATTAAAGTGTGCTCCCTCAATTAATATTGTAGTAGTATCAGATGTGATTTCAGAGTTTAGTCCACCCATAACCCCTCCAATAGCTATGGACTTTTCTTCATCTGCAATTACTAAATCATCATTATTTAGATCTCTTTCCACATTATCTAGAGTAATAAGTTTTTCACCTTCTTTAGCCTGACGTATTATTATTTTCTTTCCGTCAATACTATCTAAATCAAATGCATGTAAAGGCTCTCCGTATTCTAACATTACATAATTGGTAATATCTACAATATTATTTACAGGCCTCATACCAGCTTCCATAAGTCTTACTTGTAACCATAAAGGAGATTCTTGTATTTTTACATCTTTCACAATTCTTGCAAAATATCTTGAACAATTAGGGCTGTCTACCTCTATATCAGTAATATAGTCTAAAATATTATCTTCTTCATTATCAATCCTGATAGTAGATTCTTCTAAAGGAATATTGAAAGTAGCTGCAGTTTCCCTTGCCATACCTATTATACTCAAGCAATCTGGTCTATTTGGCGTGATTTCTATTTCTAAAATTTCATTATCCATGCCCATTATATCTACTATATTAGCACCTAGTGGGTAGTCTTTATCTAGTATAAATATTCCATCTCTTATATCTCGGGGAATTACACTATCATCATAGCCTAACTCCTCTAATGAACATAGCATCCCAAAAGATCTTTCACCTCGAAAGTCTGTTTCTTCAATTACCATACCATTTGGCAACTGTGAGCCTATAG
>Ga0079226_10003330_pt1 | contig 12335 bp, 9 predicted proteins | sample Poulit2014_FD_76345 | JGI IMG/M metagenome (GOLD analysis project Ga0079226, IMG submission 76345) | Agricultural soil microbial communities from Georgia to study Nitrogen management - Poultry litter 2014 | ecosystem: Environmental > Terrestrial > Soil > Agricultural land | place: USA: Georgia... | reverse complement strand
CCTTTCGTGCGGCTCGGAAGATGCAGGACGTGAAGCTTAAAGCTAAATCGGATCATTAACGCCTTTGAAGCGTTCTTTATGGCTTTAAGTGATGATGAATCACGCGGACAAAAAGAAGGCACTGCCGGGAAACAGTGCCTTAAAAAGCCAATTCCGAACGTGGTTCAATGTACGATGAACTAAACAAAATTTGGATTGGCGCGAAGTAAGTATAAATGCTAAATCGTGCGTTTTTCGGGAAATGTATATTGCTTAAATAACTATGTGTTAACGCGTTCCTTGTTATTGTTGTTTATTCTCCTCACTTCATATCCTCCTGGATATTTTTTTATTGGGCGTTATTACGCCTTGTAAATTTTGGCAGGAATCCCCTGACGAACCACCGCACCCGTTGCCCAGTCGAGCCAAGGCGCAGCGATGTTTCGGGTTGGGTCTTGAATCGCTAAATCATTGAGATTAAGCCCGCTTCCCACATGTTTATTAAAATAGATTGGCTCGCCATCGATATAGTGTGCGCGTGCACCCATATCGCGGTGACCGTAACCATGCTCGATCGCAATCACGCCGGGCATTACCCCATCGAGCACCATAATTTGCGCTTCCTCTTTACCGGAAGGCGATTCGATATAGACAATATCGCCATTTTCAATGCCTAAACGGCTGGCATCACCGGCATTTAAGCCCACGAGGTTGGTGGGTTTAATCATGCGCATGCGTAGATTTGATCCCGCGGTACTGCTGATTAAATGGGATTTAAACGAGGTCAGCAGGAACGGCCACTCATGTTGCGTATAGTGATCGCGCATGCTCGATCCATCAACAAAGCGTGACGGATAATAAGTCGGGCAACCGCTATACCGCTCGCCGTTCGTTGAATGTTTATGAACGCTGACTATTTCATTCCAAAGCTGCATCGTCATTGGCCATTTTTTACGCAGATGATCGCCATCCCAGCCAGTTTCAAAATGAGCCACACGGCCGCCGCGAGCATAGATATAAGCCACTTTCATCTGCTCTTCAGGCTTTAACACGGCCTCAAGCTTATTTTTAAGACGGCTCACTCCGGTGAGATTCATCTCTTCACGGGTCGCATCGGGCACCGGTGAATCATCAAAGGCCATATTTGCCGCCGCGCGGAGATAATAATCTTCAGGGCGATTGAAGGGGTAGTGGATCGATGGATCGTTAGCATCTTGAATCGCGTTATCACCAATGCCTGGTAAATTCATCGCTTTACCCACCGCAATAAAGAAACTCTCAACGCAGATTGGATCGCCATTTTTAGTCTTATCGACATGAGGCTCAATCACCGGCCAACGAGCTGTGGACGCTTTAAATGGAACACCTGCCCACGGAGCGGTAAAGCCCCAGCTCTCAAAGTTGTGCGTATCGGGAATGATGTAATCGGCAAACGCCGTGGTCTCATTAATATAGGCATCAACAGCCACAAAGAGAGGTAAGACCTTCGGATCGGCAAGTTTATCAATGAGTAATTGTCTAAACCCAGCGATGCCATAAACGGGGTTAGTCATATGGCTGATCCACGCTTTAAGCGGATAGGGATCGTGCCCAAGGGCTGAAATCAGCGCCTCTGAAGACTGACCACCGGCAAAGGGATACCAAGGGCGACTTGCAGGGTAGGGATTCTCCCCATTTTGCAGGCGATTTTTGTAATCCGTTGAGGTTTCGTACGGTTTTTTCGCGCGGGCAATCATCATGCCTTTCGGCTCAACCATGCCTTTAAAGGCATTCATGTTGTAGCGCGGACCATCGGCGTACTCTTTATATTTCCCGCCATTGACCAACAGACCGCCTTTATGATTCATATTGCCGATCAAAACGTTCATCGCCATCACCGACCACGCATTGTAAAAGCCGTTGCCGCTCATCATGCCGCCATGGCTAATGACCGCGGCTTTGCGTCCGTGACTGGTGAATTTACGCGATAGGCCATGGATCGTTTTTTCAGGCACGCCACACATCTCGCTATATTCGCTGATGCTGTGCTTATGCGCTGATTCGGTTAATAGAGTAAAGCTTGATTTCACCGTAACGTTTGAGCCATCAAGAAGCGTAATCGCTTTCTCAACTTCAAGCTGACCGGTTAACACAGATGCTTCTGATCCAAACTCACCGTTTGCCTCATCCACCACTAAAATCGCGCTCTCACCACGCGGGGTATCGATCGCTTTAATGTCGGCCTCACGGAGGAATTTACCGTAGAGCGGGTGATCGGTATTGGTGATCACAAGATGAGTCGCGTTTGAACAGCTCACCTCATTGTGATGGGCCATGCCGGCTTTTCCGGGGGTTTTTAAGTAAGTTTCGTTGTACCACTTTTCATCAATAATGGTACGAATGATCGCCATCGCGAGCGCCGAGTCGGTTCCGGGTAAAATCGGAATCCAAGTATTATTTTTCGTTGCGAGCGTGTTGGTCATCGGTAAATTGGGAGCAACGACTGCGTACGAAAATTCATCTACATCCTTAGTTCGTGCCGTTGCGAGTTGCCGTCCTTGGCGTTTAAAGGGATTGCCTGATTGCGCAGGTGAAGTCCCCATAAAAATAGCAAATTCAATATGATCAAAATCGGGCTTCGCGTGGGCGTTTTTCTGCATATCATTCATCACGGCGCCGGAACCCAAACGATACGCAAGTCCACAATAAGCGCCGTGCTGAGCGAAGTTTTTAGTGCCAAATGAGTTAAATGCAAAACGTTTGACTAAGACCTCACGCCCTTCATTTCCCGCATTGGTAATGAGCAGCTGATTCGCCTTTGGACCATATTCAGGATAAGCGGGGTCGATTGGTGTATTTAAGTCACGAATTGCGCGCAAGCCATCGACATGACCTTCACCAAAAAGATCCCCTCCCTCAACGACTTCTTTGACAAGTTCTTCAAAGCTGATGCGTTTCCATTTCCCTTCGCCTCGTTTTCCCACTCGTTTTAAAGGCGACAGAACGCGATAGGGGCTGGTTACGCCTTCGGCCATTGACGCACCGCGCGCGCAAGCCGTTGAACGATCGTTTAACCCATTTTCTCCCCCAAGACGGCTCCACGCCTCTTTAATAGGAAGTTCATAGGGATAGTGTTCTTCGTGTGATAGCGGATGATAGGGGTTTCCCATAATGCGCATGATTTCGTTCTTTTCAGAATCGACGCGTACGCGCACACCGCACACGGTCCAGCAACCAAAACATTGGGTATTGGAGACCACTTGTTTTGCCGACTGGATAAATTCTCCATCTTGGATTCTGCCTTCAACGGGAAGGGCGTTCCCGGCAATGCGATCATCGGTTGGCTCGCTTGAGGTGCCATCGATCATGCCGGTCACCATGTTTTTTGCAGTATTACTATAACCTGCGACAAATGCGGTGGCGCCTCCGGCAGCGGCAATGCCTTTTACAATATTCCGACGTTTTTTATCGAGTTTCTTATCCATGATGAGCTCCTTTAAACGTAAACCAGCGATCGTGGAGTAGACTCCAGAAGACAATTAGCAATGTGAGCCATAACCCAAAGGTGGAGATGATGCCAAGTGCGCCGTCAAAGCCCCAGCTTAAGTGGTAGGGATTGATGATGACGTTATACTTTGGCAAAGTTTGTGTCTGCATGAGGATCGCCCAACGCACCGTCCAGGCAAGTGAGAGACTCATCAGTGCAAGCACTAGGTATAAAAGGCGCGATTTGATGCGATTATCTCGGTAAGTATAGAGTGTGAAACTAAGCAATGACGCAAAGTAGATAAGGAGACCAAGACCAATCGTGAACCAAACCGAACCCTGTTCGGGGAGTGAGCGAAATGCTTCGCCCGCCGGATCATTTGAGAGTGCCCAACCGGCTAAATTTGCCGCAACGCCCAAAAGTCCAAAAAGTTGTAGATGATTTAAAAAGGGCGCTTTTTCATCAATATTTGCCCAGTTTTTCCATGTTTTAATCAGCATCGGCACCGCTTGGAGCGCTGTAAAGAAGAGTGCCCACGGAAGCCAAGGAGAATGCCAGAGCGCTTGCGCTTTTAACACATTGACCTCTTTCCCGGTATAGAGCACGATGCCAAATGCAGTGAGCGCTAACACAATCGAGACAAAAGGGATAAGGCGCGTTTCGTTATAATTGCCCCAGTGAATAAAGCGGAGCCACTTAAAAGTGTTCTCTTTGACGCTATTTTCCCGTACGACGAGCAAAAATTGGAGTAAGAGCGCCGCCACAAAGCCCGGCACAATGATCGCACCGACCCACATCCAAGACCATGGAGTGATACTAAGGTAGAAGTTCATAATTCGGCCTGGTTGATGTAGGTCGGCACTGAGCGCGATAGGCCCAACGATGCCACAGGTCGCAGCAATCGCTAAGGTCACAAGTTCGGTTTTTTTGTAATTCCCTTTACCAAACCAGCGTATGCCGATCGCCACAAATGCCGCCGTTGCCGCAATGCCGATAAAGAAAAAGTATTGAACCGCCCATGGAAGCCAGGCGAGTTCTTGAGGGTGAGTGAGCAGTTCGCGAATCATAATTTGACCTCCTGCCAAAGCATTGCTTGTCCTTGCACGTTGCTGGTAAACGCCTCATCAAGCCCTAAATAGAAGACTTGAGGAATCGTGCCTTGTTCCGGTTTTAAGACTTTAATGTCTGCTTTGTGCTCATCGAGCATCTGGCTAATGGTGCTATTGGGGTCTTTAAGATCGCCAATAATTCGCGCGCCACCAACACAGGATTCAACGCATCCCGGTAAAAGTCCGGCTTCTAAGCGGTGAACACAAAAGGTGCATTTATCCGCGGTGCCCGTTTCATGATTGATAAACCGCGCTTCATAGGGGCAAGCCTGAACGCAGTAAGCACAGCCAACGCATTTTTTATTATCGACAACGACAATGCCATCTTTTCGTTGGAAGGTCGCTTGTACAGGGCAAACTGGCACACATGGGGGATTGTCACAATGATTGCAAAGGCGAGGAAGCATCACGTTAGTCGCTTCTTCGGTTAAATTATTGATCACTTGATATTGACGTACGGTAGTACGAAATTGTCCGGGAGGCATCTGGTTTTCCACCGAGCAGCTCACGGTACAGGCTTGGCACCCAATGCAACGACGTAGGTCGATTAGCATGCCATAACGCTTGGTTTCATCCCCTTCACGACGCTTTGGTGAAAAGAGCGGTTTTGCTTCCGCAAGGCTCATCACGGTGGCGCCTGCGGTGATTGCAGTCAGCTGTTTTAAAAGATTTCGACGACTAATGCTCATAGTGCCTCCCTAAAAAAATGGTGATTCAGTTGTGAAAAAATCTGAAAATCACTAAAGTGTGAGCCTATAATCGGTGATTTAAATAAAGCGCTCTATTGTGGTAAACCACATAGGGCGAAAATAATTGACCTACAGCAATAAAATGAGTGCGCATATGAGCAAAAAGGCAAGAAACTTCGACAATTGGCCACAGTTATGGCGCTTGATTGTTCTCTCTATCTGTTTGATTGGCCATAGCGTGATTTATGCTGATAATTTGGAGCCTCAAAATCGTCTAAATATTGCGCAAAACGAGCCGTTGATCGAAAAACGTGCAATTAAGATCGGCATCTTGGCACCGAAAGGGAAAGCAACAGCATTTAATAGTTGGAGCCCTTGGATTGCCCACTTAAATGAGCATCTTCCGCAATATAATTTTACGATGCAGGCGATCAATCTTAATGAGTTTGATGCGGTGGCCAATAGCGGCGAGGTGGATCTAATCCTCGGGCATCAGGCGAGTTTTTTGTCGATTCAGCCCAATGTATCGATTCGTTGGATGGCGAGTTTAAAGCGCAATCTCAACACCTTTAATCAATATAGTGAGATCGGGAGCGCCATCTGGGTTACCAAAGCAAGTGGCATCGAATCGCCGAGCGACCTTAAAGGAAAGCGGGTATCGGCGGTGGGCCCGAATGCCTTTGGAGGGTTTTTGCTCGCCTATAAACATCTTTATGATGAAGGGTTAGAAGCCCCGCGGGATTATGAGGTGATCTTTACCGGATATCCAATCGAGCAGGGGATTTTGCTGCTTGAAAAGGGGGAAGTGGATGCGACCATTGCGCCGACCTGTATGTTTGAACATATGGTGCAAAATGGGGAATTGGTGGGGTCTAAATTTAGGCTGTTATCCCCTTACCCTGCGCTTGGGGGCTGTTTAAGCAGTACGCCACTTCTGCACAATTGGTCGCTCGCCGCGCTCCCCTCGCTAGATGAACACGACGCACAGCGGATTCGTCAATTTCTCTTTAGTGAACAAGATGAGCGTCAACCAACTTGGGGGTTACCGGTGGGGCTTGGGGAGGTGTTTGAACTGCAAAAACTCTCTGGCCTCATCAAAGTGGATGAAACCTTGTGGCAGACGGTGATTCGGCTCGCGCAGACTTATAAAATCTGGTTAATGGGGATTTTATTGGGAATGTTTTTACTGATGGTGAATCATCTTTGGCTCACCTGGACAGCACGGCGTCAGCGCATTCAACTTGAAACGGTCTATCATACGCTGCATGAATATGAAGAGATGCTTTCGCGGGCGGATCGGCTCTATATTTTGGGCGAGATCGCAAGTGGAATTGGTCACGAACTCAATCAGCCGTTAATGGCGATTCGTAACTACGCCGAAGGGAGTGCCTACGGGCTTAAAAAAGGCGGCGATCCAACAGAGTTTATCGGCCCGATGGAGCGAATTGCTCAGCAAGTTGAGCATTGCAATGCCATCATTAAAAATCTTCAAGCGTGGGCGAAACCAAAGCAGGGCCATCAGATGGAGTGGGTCGATCTTCAGCCCTTTATCCTGCGTATTATTGAGATGACGCGCCTCCAAAACAAAAACCGGGTGCAGATCGATGTTAATATCGATTGCCATCAGACGATTTTCACCGTAATTTCGATCTTGGAACAGGTGATTACCAATACGCTCCTTAACGCAGTGCAGGCGGGGGCGAACCATATTATTATTGAGGCAAAATGTGAGCGGGATTATTATAAGATCCTCATTACCGATAACGGTAGTGGCTGTAGTGAAGAGCTTCTCGACGCGCCATTTGTCCCCTTTAGAACTACTAAACAAGAGGGGTTAGGACTTGGACTCGTGATTTGTGAGCGTTTAATTGCCTCAATCGGCGGAAAATTCCGTCTAGCGAATCGTAAAGAGGCGAAAGGTGCCGCGATTCGAATCATTTTACCAAGCGGCCACAAATGCCCCTATCAGCGCGAAGAACTTGCAGGAAAAGAGAACGATGACCCATAATCCAACCATGAAAGTCCATATTATTGATGATGAGCGTGAGGTGCGCGAGTCGTGCGAATTTTTGGTGCGTCAGCTCGAGTATGAGGCAGTGTCACTCTGGGAAAATGGCGCTGTTTTTATTGAGGAAGCCAATCTCAAGGAGCCCGCGATCGCCATTGTCGATCTGCGGATGCCGAAAATGAGCGGGCAAGAGGTGGTGAGCTATCTTAAAGCCTATAAAAGCGCCGTAGTGCCGATTATTTTAACCGGGCATGGAGATGTCGCGCAGGCGGTTGCGATGCTTAAAGAGGGCGCGGCGGACTTTTTAGAAAAACCGGTCTCGATGGCGAAACTCGTCAATGCGCTCTCCATTGCGGAAAAGCTGGCCACAGAGCGATTTGAACAATATGAGCTTGATGCGCGTTTTGCCACCCTCTCAGAGCGGGAAAAGGCGGTAAGTGCGCTAGTTTTCGCGGGGCTTACCAATCGAAAGATTGCCGATACTTTGCACGTTGCGGTGCGAACCGTAGAGGTGCAGCGCGCGAATGCAATGAAGAAGATGGATGTGGAGAATATCGCTGATTTTATTGCCAAACTTGCCTACGTTGAGGCACTTAAAGCAAGTGATTTCCTTGAAGCGCTTGACCTTGAGATTGATTAACGGGCGATTACAACGAGATTGCAATGAGATTACAGCGGATTTTTCTTAAAAGAAAAGATTCGGCAGGGCGTTTCGATTCCCTCTATACTGAATGAATAGTAAGTAATGATTTGCATCTTTTTGTATCTCTTTGTATTCATTTGTATTGAAGTGCAAACTGTGAAACAGGTCATTTAATCATGCTATAGCGCCCTTCTATGACGGCGGGGTAACATTTGTCACATTCCGGTCACAATGCATTTATATACTTGCATCACGTTCCATAAACTTGTAAGAGAGACAATGAATACCATATTAATCGTTGAAGATGAGTTTACTATTCAAGAGATGCTTACCACGTATCTTGAGTCCCATGGCTATCGCATTATTTCGGCGTACGATGGGCTTGATGCAGAGGCGCGGATTGAAAACGAATCGATCGATCTTGTGCTCTTAGATTGGATGTTGCCGAAAAAGTCCGGCTTGACCCTCTTAAAAGAGCTCAAAAGTCACCCGACGCATAAGCAGATTCCGGTAATTATGGTGAGTGCTAAAGCGGAAGTTGATGATCGGGTTGAAGGACTCGATGTGGGCGCCGATGATTATCTCACCAAACCTTTTGTCTTAAAAGAACTGTTATCACGGGTAAAAGCGCTGCTTCGCCGGGTGGAAGAGTATCAAGAGGTGGATACCGATCGTGAGATTCTTACCTTTGGCGCACTCGTGATTGATCTTGCCGCTCATCGCGTGCTTTATCATGAAGAAGAGCTTGAGATGGGGCGAATGGAATTTAAATTGCTTGCCTTTTTAGCGCAAAATCCGGATCGGGTCTATAGTCGCAGTCAGCTCCTTGACCATGTTTGGGGCGATGATAATTATGTCGATGAACGCACGGTGGATGTAGCGATTGGAAGGCTACGTAAAGCGCTTGATAAGAGCGGGGCCGGCAAATTAATTCAGACGGTACGCGGTGCAGGTTACCGGTTCTCGGAGGAAGGCTAGCGGATGCTTAGATCGCTGACATTAAAACGAATTTTATTAGAAATAGGTGGGGTATTGCTTGTGTCAGCCTTGATTGGCTGGGTGAGCGGTGCCTTTTTTTTCGTGCTTTTTTTGGGCATGCTCGGGCTTGCGCTCTGGCACTATCTGCAATTGCGTAAACTGTCGCACTGGCTTTGGGAAGAAAATCGCCTCTTTCCGCCGGATGGTCGCGGGACGTGGCTCCCGATCTTTCATGGGCTGCATCGCATGCGTAAACAACAGCGGGAAGAGCGTAATCGCCTTGCCGAGCGGGTGAGTTATCTTCGTCGCGGCGCGGAAGCGATTCCCGATGCGGTGATGCTCTGCGATGCAAAAGGGCGGCTTGAGTGGTGTAATCATCAGGCAGAGACGCTTCTTGGCCTTCGCTGGCCACAAGATCAGGAACAGCTGCTCACCAATTTGATCCGTTATCCTGAATTCTCCAACTATCTCAAACTGCGTCAATTTGAGACACCACTGAAACTCACCGTCGATGGGCATCTCCATATCGAGTTTCGTTTTGTCTATCCCTATATTGAATATAATCTCTTAATTATCGCGCGAAATATTACTGAAACAGCGAAACTTGAGCAGATGCGGCAAAACTTCTTTGCCAATGTGAATCACGAGCTCCGCGTCCCGTTAACGGTGATTAAGGGCTATCTTGAAATGCTCGATGATATGGGCGGACACAGCAGTTTTGAAGAGAAAGCGATTTCGCACATGAGTAGCCAAGCGGATCGCCTCTATGCGCTAGTGCAACAATTGATGAAGCTCTCGAAGATTGAATCGGCGACAGAGCGGGATAAAACCGCCATTAATCTTAGCCAGATGGGTGAAACGCTTATTCACGAATGCCCGCACCATGAAGAGTATCCCATTACGAGCCATATTGTTCCGAATCTTTGGATCGAGGGCGATCTTGAGGAGATTAAACAGGTGACCACCAATCTCTTTTATAATGCGATTTTGCACAATGAGGTGGGAACGCCGATTCATCTTGCGGTTGAGCCGGTGGGGGAATATGAGGTGCGTTTTAGCGTGACTGACAAAGGCCGCGGGATTGATGAGGCGCATCTTGCCCATCTTACCGAGCGATTCTATCGCGTGTCAGAATCGCGGAAACGAGACGCGAAAAATGATGGCGGGAGCGGGCTTGGGCTTGCGATCGTGAAACATGCGCTCCAAAATCACGGCTCAGAACTTACCGTTGAGAGTACGCTTGGGAAAGGCTCGACCTTTAGTTTTGTGATGAAATTGAGTGAACCTCCAGCAACGAGTAAAAAAAACGAATTAATGAATTAATCATTTTCAACATCTTCCATAATCGATCTTTAAAATCAGCTAGATGATCGGAATCAAAAAAGACTATCTTTTTAGTCAAACTTCCGCTAGAATCATTCGCTTTGTCTAAATAGACTGCGCTTTTTTGCAGGAAAACCTTAGAAAAATCCTGTTAAAAAGCGAAAAACATTTGGTTTTTTAAATTAAGTGCGCTATATATAGCATGTAGCATGCAACTAAAAATAAAAACGATTTAAATAACGTAAAAATAACCGATTTAGACAAAATTATAAGAACAATTAACGTGGGAGGATGTTATGAACGTATCTTTAATTAAACGCGGGCTTATGTCATTGGTAATGGCAGGCGTATTGGCGGCGTGTTCGCAGGATGACCAAACAAGCGCAAGCGCAGGCCCTGTGGCAGACGATAAACTTGAAACGCGCTTTGTCACCATTGCAACGGGCGGATCATCAGGCCCCTACAATATTATTGGTACCACTTTAAGCCAGATCTATTCGAAAACCTATGGCGCAAACTCCAAATCGCAAACCACCGGCGCATCGATCCAAAACATCAACTTAGTCCATCAAGGTAAAGCTGAGATGGCACTTGTGATGAGTGATGCACTAAGTCAAGCGATGGAAGGCACCGGACCATTCCCGAACAAAATTGAAAACGTTGAGCAGATGGCAGCGCTCTATTCAAACTACGTTCAAATCGTTACCTCAAAATCATCGGGCATTAAGACAATGGCGGACCTTCGCGGAAAACGCGTTGCAGTCGGTGACTTAAACTCAGGCACTGAGATGAATGCGCGTGCACTTTTAAAAGGCCATGGCATCACCTATGACGATATGAAAGTTGATTACCTTGGCTTTGCGGAAGCGGTTGATGCGCTTCGTGGCGGTAAAATTGATGCAGCGATCTTAACAAGCGGGATGCCGAATGCATCGATCATGGAATTGCAACAAGGCTATGACCTTCAATTGGTTGAAATCAGCACCGATAAAGTGGACGAGATCGCCAAAGATCAGTTCTATTTTATCTCAGCGACCATTCCAAAAGGCACCTATGGTAATCCAGAAGATATCCCAACGGCGGCGATTGTGAACGCACTTGTAGTACGCTCTGATCTAAGCGAGGCGGATGTCTATAAGCTCACCAAAACTTTCTTTGAGAATTTAGAACCGTTAGCGAACGCGCACCAAGCGGCCAAAGCGATCTCATTTGAGAATGCACAAAAAGGCTTAGTCGCACCGCTCCATCCGGGCGCGAAGAAGTACTACGATGAGCAGGCTGCAAAATAAAGGAAAACTTTCCTTAACTCTCGGGGTGGCGCTCAGCGCTGCCCTTGTTAGCTTGATTGGCTTGATGGGTCTTACCTTTTTTAGCCAACATTTTTTTCCAAAACAGGTGACACTCGCCGAATATGGCGGGAAATCGTGCATTATTGCATCGCCTGATTTTGCCCTTTATTGGATTCATTCCGTCGATGGGACTCCATGGATTGAATATTACACGCGCCACGATGATCACTTCATCTTAACGGAAACGAAGTTCAAAAATTTTGGCGCAGGAGTCCCACATTACGGAACAGTGATTCAAAGTACCGATGGCATGATTACCTATCGGCTCGATCAACGCGTGCCTGAAATTAATTGGGTGGCCGATCGCGCCGTCAAATCAAGCCTTCTGTTTGCGGATGGAACGCGCTGGCAGCTCTACAAAGAGATAGACCCTTTCACGCTAATTACCCTTCGCGCAACCACTTTGAATGGCTGGCAACGATTTTTAAAGAGGAATTGTTATGAGTCACACTCAGACTAAACAGCACGATGAATCGACGCTCGATGCGGATAAAATTTTAGAAAAATTCGATCGAGAATCGGTGGTAAGACAGCCGCAAAATGCCTATTTACGCCATTTTATTACGCTGTTTGCCGTCTTTTATTCATTATTTCATCTCTACACGACCTATAAGCCGATGCCGGAGCTTTTGTACCGCGCAACGCACGTCGCGGTGGGGATTGACCTTGTTTTCCTAATCTATCCAACCCATAAAAAGCAGCGCCGTGATGCCGTGGCTTGGTATGATTGGGTGTTAGTTGCACTCTCATTTGTGTCGCTTGGGTATCTATTTAAAGAATATAATGCACTT
>Ga0079226_10003329_pt1 | contig 12337 bp, 11 predicted proteins | sample Poulit2014_FD_76345 | JGI IMG/M metagenome (GOLD analysis project Ga0079226, IMG submission 76345) | Agricultural soil microbial communities from Georgia to study Nitrogen management - Poultry litter 2014 | ecosystem: Environmental > Terrestrial > Soil > Agricultural land | place: USA: Georgia... | reverse complement strand
CGGTACGTACTCAGTGTATCTTCAAAATAGTGATGGAACAGAAGTAGTAAGTTCTGTTACGATTACGAACATCATTAACGAAGAACCTGAAGTACCTGGTGACCCTGAAGATCCTGGTGTTCCGGGAGATCCAGCTGATCCGAAACCTTGTATTCCATGTGACGACGATAATGGAGATGGAGACGGAGATGACAACACAGGCGGAGATGATGACGGAAACAAAGATGACGACGAGGGAGATGAAGTTGTTAATGGTGGTAACGATGGAGATGATGGTGCATCTTTACCAAGTACTGCAACAAACACATTTAACTACATGTTACTTGGAATTATCTTAACCATTACTGGAGGTATTTCTCTTTACGTCATGTATCGCCGTAAACGAAATGTGTCAGTAGAAAGCAAATAAAAATGAAGCATCCCTCAACTGCAACTGTTGAGGGATGTTTTATTTGTTCATCATTTTATTTTTTCACCAATTTCGCGTGGACAACTAATCGCCCTTCATTTTCATCTAGCTCGTAATCACATGTAGACAATGTAATGATGTGATCTTCTGGATTCACTTCTACTCCTGTCGTAAATCGTGATTTCTCTTTCATTTTCTGCAATAATTGTTCGTAGGTTTCTTCACTCTGAAAATCTGTTTCAATATAATTGAAGTCTGTTAATGTGTTGTATACGGAAAAGATTTCCGCTTCATAACTATCATATAACGTATCATATTCAAAGGTTTGATGCTCTTTGAAAAAATCTTCATTGAGAAATTTCGTTAAATGCTGGAACATGGACCCGTCTTTCATTCGGTGTCCGTAAATAACTGTATTTTTATCATTCTTAGTAATATCATTTCTAAAGTCTAAGAAGATGCTTCCTGCCCGCGTCACTCGATCATTATAATCTTTTGTTAAATAATCAATATTATTATCTGTTTGCAAGATTGGATAATCAATTTGTGTGTCATCAATTGTAATCCAACCGACGACATGATCATTGTGTTTTAACAATTCATCAAAGCCTGATCGGACTTCTCCCGGCTCCCTATCGTCATCATCTTCTTTTGCAGAAGCTACATCATAATACATGTCTTGTACTTCAGAAAGCATTTTACGATTTTTATAATAATCGATAAATACATCTGCTAATCCATACGCAGCATATAAAAACACAGATACACAAAGAATCGTAATCAAACGTGATAGGATCTTTTTAGTTGTATTTTTCTTCTTGTTCATTACGACCTTCCTTTCTACTCTGTTCTTATATGCCTAAAGGGACAATGTATTTTCCAGCCTCTACATCATCCTTTACAATGACGCGTACTCCATATACTTCTTTTATAAGTTCCTCTGTGACAATTTCTGTTGGTTTTCCTTCCGCAACTACATGGCCATTTTTCAAGGCTAGTATGGAATCACTATATTGAATCGCTTGGTTAATATCGTGAAGAACCATTACTATTGTTAAACCATGTTCATCACTTAGTTGTTTTACAAGTTCTAACACTTCATATTGATAATAAATATCTAAATTTGAAGTTGGTTCATCTAAAAATAAAAACGGTGTATCTTGAGCAAGCGCCATAGCAATCCATACCCGTTGTTGCTGTCCACCTGACAATGTATCAATTGTCATATGTCTACGTTCATACAATCCTGTACATTCAAGTGCCCATTTGACCATTTCCGTATCTCTATCAGATGCAGGAGAAAATGTACTCCGGTGTGGTAGACGACCATATTGTGCTAGTTTCTCAACAGTCATATCTGAAGGGGCTACATTCTTCTGATACACAACCCCTAACGTACGAGCCAACTCTTTTGGTTTATACGTATTCAACACTTTACCATCCAAAATAATTTGCCCTTCCTTAGGCGCGTTATTATTTGTTAGCACACTTAATAACGTCGATTTCCCGCACCCATTTGGCCCTATAATCGTTGTAACTTCACCTTTTCTAATCGTTCCATTTATATGATGTAGCCGCATGATATTGTCTTGGTATGCAAAAGAAATATCTTTAATTTCCATAAATACGATCACTCTTTCTAAGCAAGAATATGAGGAATGGTCCACCTATAATTGCCATAATTATCGATGCTGGAATTTCCATCGGTGCCATAATCGTACGCCCTAACGTGTCAGCCACTAAAATGAGTAATGCTCCAGATAATGCCGAAAACGGGATAAGCACTTTATGATCGGTTCCAACTAGTGACCTACCAATATGAGGAATTAATAAACCGACAAAGGTAAACATTCCTGCAACAGCTGTAGCAATCGAAGCTAATAATACGGCTAAAACCGATAAAATAAATCGTGCACGATTGACCCGAAACCCTAAACTTTTTAGCGTTTGATCACGTAGTCCTAAGTGATTTGCATAAGTGAAAAATACAAAAGAAGCTATTAATCCAATCGACCCATATAACACAATAATATGTACGTCATTCCACGTTTTCATCGACAAGGTTGAACTTGTTACAGAAGCGGCTTCTATTAAACTTGTACCTCTTGCTTCAAATAATTCACTTAAACCGACAAACACAGCGTTAATCGCTACCCCAATTAAAATCATCCGAAGTGGATTCAATCCGGATTTCCATGAAAAAGTAAACACCAATAAAAACGCTAACGCTCCACCAATAAACGCAAATAACGGAGTATAAAAGTAAAGCGTAGGGAAAAATGTGACCATAACAATTGTAACGAAACCTGCGCCAGATGAAACTCCAATAATACCTGGTTCAGCTAGTGGATTTCGCATAACGGCTTGGAGAAGAACACCTGATACAGATAGTGCTGCTCCAGCAAATAAAGAAATAATAATCCGTGGAAATCGCAAATCCTTTATAATTTCTACATGGTCATTTGTCCCCGTGAACAACCCTTTAATCAATTCCATTGCTGTTACTTCAATACTTCCAGTGGTCGCAGCATATGTAATTGTCAGAGGAATAAATGTAAGTACTACTATAAAACTCATGATCTTTTTATTCATTAGATGATACCTCTATTCACATACACCATCTTAATCTTCTGGATATAAAATGGTTAGTAACTCATCAATTGCTTCATCAACTGCTAAATTTGCCGTTGTACCAAATAGTGTTTCTTCTAAGTCATATACACGATTGTTCTTAACAGCAGAGAAATGTTTCCAAATATCGTTTTGCTCAAATTCCAAATTGAACATTTCTACAACATCTTCAGGTGCTCCATGTACTGCTCGTAGGATGATATCTGCATCTAACTGTTGTAAATACTCTGTATTTGCTGATATAAAATCTTCATCTCGATCCGTTACAGCATTTTTCCCACCTGCACGCTCTACTAAATCTCCAATATATGAGTTCTCTGTTCCTACAATGTAACTGCCGGGAACACCCATTAAAACAAGTACTTTAGGTGCTTCCTTTCCTTCAGCAAACTCCTCAACTTCTACCATTTTCTTCTCAAAATCACGAATGATTTGATCTACAATTTCCGTGCGATTAAAGGTTTCACCTAGCATCTCTAACTCGGAAAACATTCCATCAACTGTGTCTAAGTCTAAAAAGTCTGCAGGAATATGATGATCCGAAAATGGCTTGCCTAAATCTGCTTCTAAATTTGTGACTGAAAGGACATGTGTTGGATCGAGTGATAAAATAGTTTCAAGGTCCGGACCCATGGCATTTCCTACTTCTGTAGCATCTTTATATCGATCAGGTATTTCTTTATAACTTGTAGGTACACCTACTGCGTCAAGGTCTAGAGCTTCTAAAAATTCTACAATTGCGTATGTTGTCGCAACAATGCGGTGATCACTTTCTTCTTCAGATTCTTCCGTTTCATTTGAAGAAGTTTCATTACTTGCATTCTTATTAGAATCTTTCTCACTAGCATCTGAACTCGTTCCACACCCTGCCATGAAAAGAAATACAAAACAAGCAAGTATAAAAAATATATATTTATTCCTCAATTGTAAAGCACACCTTTCTCAGTGAAAACTTCCTTGATACCAAAGGAAGTCTTACTACCTAACCCGGCAGTAAGACTTACAATGTCAAAATCGGTAACCAACCATCAATTTATACAAAGCGACGTTTGAATTTAACTGCTAAAGGAATGAGTGAACCAATTAATAACAATGCGTAGAACATAATTGCACTCGTATCCCCTGTTTGAGGGTTCTTTGGATCTCCATTTGTTGAAGCAGCTACTTCTTGACCGTCTTCATCGTTTGTACCAAAAACTGGCTTTTCTAGTGGGTCTTCGTCGTTTTCTTTACCATTATTGTTTTCTATATCATCAATAACTTCCCCTGTAGATTCCTCTTCAGTTACTTCTGGACCATTACCGTTACCAGCAATTGCTGATAATTCGTGGTTGCCAACATCTTTTTCCTCTTTTGTATTTGTATTAAATACTAAATAAGCACTGTGTTCCGCATCATAACCAGGAAATCCAGGGATAGCATTTTCTGATACTACAATATGCATATCTAACAACATATCTGATAAATCATTTTCAACTCTTAACTGTACAACAATCGATCCATCTTCATTTACTTTTACTAGAATCGCATCATCGTATACATTACTTAATGCTCGGACCATGTCTCCATCCGTAATTGTCATTTGAGCATATGTTTTACCATCTTTTTCAAGTAAAATAGCATCACCTGTGAAGAATTGGTTTGCAACAGAAAGGTTATTCTTATTCTCATCATAAATATCATAATTGATTGTATACACTTTATCAGGTACTAAAGAAGACAGTTCTTCTTCATTTTCTATTCCCTCAGTATTTTCATCATTCTCCTCTTCAGGAACTTCTTCTGGGTCTTCTTCTGGGTCTTCTTCTTCCTCTTCTTTAAAGCCAGGTTTATCTGATTCTTGTGCTTCTTTTACAGATTTTGAATCTAAAGAAATCAGAAACTCTGCCTGCCCTCTATGATTACCCATTTGATATTCTACATATGCATTGTGTAATGCAAATAAAGTATCAAACTCAAACGTTTCGTAGCGTTTTTCATCATCTACTTCTATTTCTACAGCGTCACTACCGTCAACTTGTAATTTCGTCACTGTTTTATCATCATTCACAATAATTGTTGCTTCAATTTTATCTTCTTGAACATTTAAAAACACAGTGTTATCCATATAACGATCCATTGATGAAGGTTTGTCTTCCTTAGCATGCAAATACGATGCATCAATTGTGTAGAAACCTTTTTCTAATAAAAGCTCGTTTCCTTCGTTAGACTCTTCTTCTTCGCCTTCATCTGGTTCATTTTCATCTTCGTCAGATCCATCGTCACTTCCATCTTCCGGATTCTCAGGTTCCTCCGGTGTTTCAGGCTCTTCAACCTCATCTTCAATTACAGGTAATTCATCTAATCCCTCTAAATGGAAGTCGAGATCTACATTCTCATGAACTAATCCGATCATAGGAACTTCATAAGTTGTAACAGCATTTAAGATTGCTTGAAGTGTAGTAATATTGTAAGTATAAAAACTTCCTTCATCAATATCAATTTTACCAGGAGTTACCGTTGGTTCAACACCATCTACTTCTAATTTCTTAAAAATCATTGCTGGGTTATCAGGAATAAATAGAGTTAGCTCTATTTCACCATTTTTACTGTTAGTGTTGCATCTTCACTCATATAGTCAGCTGCCGTTGATTTTTTATCAGTTCCTGATTGTTTTGCATAAGCCTTTATTTCATACGTCCCATCTTCTATATCGTCATATGTCTTCTCATCCTCCGCCGCTAAAACTGTAAAACTATTAACCGGCAACGTAAAAAGTGTAAATAAAACTGTTAATAACAGTGTAAATTTCCTTTTCAATTATGTCAGCTCCCTATTCTTTTAGTTACGTGCAAAGCGAAATTTGTACAAAGCAAATACAGCGATTGAACCTACAAGTAAAGCTATGTACATTGCGATTGGTGTCTCATCACCTGTTGGAGGGTTATCTACTGGTTCACCATCAGCTGTTCCTGTTTCGTTAGATGAATCCTCTGTTGCTTCTCCCCCACCACCATTTGCTTCTTGTGCAGGGACATTACTGACATCAAAAACTGCACGAGCACCATGTGTTGTGTCGTACAAATCTGGAACTACAACGTGCATTTCCATATTTACCGGTTGCGTTAAATCTCCACTCACCTTAAACTTCACAACCCGTGTATCTCCACTATCACTTACTACTTCTACTGGAGTACCTTCAACTGAAAGTGATTTGATCATATCACTGTTCGTTAATGTGAGTTGAATATATTGGGCTCCATCTTGAATTGTTAACGTTGCTGGTTTACTAAAGTATCCGTCAGCAATGGATGCATTGTCGTTTCCAGCTTCTTTTATTTCATAACTAATTTGATAAGTTCCGTCTGCATACGCTGCAAAAACAGATCCTGCAGGCAGTGCAATTAAAGAAATGATTAGTGCTAATCCGATAAAAATCGTCTTACACGAAAGCTTCTTCATTCTCTTCTCTCCCTTTTTCTTTTTCTGCTAAAGGTAAACCTGAAAAATGATTTACGCTTTAATAAATTGTGTTCAGCCCTTCTCACGAGGCTACAACTAATATACTATGTTCGCTAACATAAGTAAATGAACGCAATATGAACTATATGTGTCTAAATTGTGAACTCTGCGTTTTCACATCAACCAATTCATCCATAAAAATACCTTGAGAGCCCTTATTATAAAAGGACTCTCAAGGTATATCATAAAAGTATTATTTGTAGTTATACTATTTTTTATTTTGTTCACAAATGAATGGATAACTTTTCTTTTTTTCATTTAAAATGTTATGGGTTTATTTTTAACCATACAATCTTCATCACTATCATACCGTAATTAATTTTCGGATGCGCAAATTTTCATAAGACTGCTTCCATTCAACTCCTAAGTTCTCCCAAGAAACTCCTTGATCTGTTGAACGATAAATTCCACGGTTGTTTACCGCAAAAAACGTTTCTGGCTCAGAGGGATCAGTAGCTAAAGAAAATACAGTACTTCCTTGTTCTTCCGGAAGACCATCGTATAACACTTCCCATGGCTTATCATGTACTTTTCTAAAGAGAAATGTTTCTGCTTTTTCTGCGTTATAAGCTGTACGTGGCCCTTTTGCCCCTGAAGCGACAATAATGTTCGGGTCGGAGGAATCAACGGCTACGTCTACTAAATACGTATATGAACCTAATCCATCATTATACGTATTCCAACTCTTTCCGCCGTCAATTGTTTCTGCATAGCCTCCCCCAGCCGCTTCATACAATCTACCCTTAGCAAATTGGTTCATAGTTAAAGAGTGGCAATCAAATTGAGAGTTTTCCTTGCGATCTTCCCATGTTCTTCCTTTGTCCGTACTTTTTAAGACGCCTCCAAGTTCAATTCCAATGAAAATCACTTCTGGGTCATATAAATCTGGTTGAATGGCGTGTACATGATGTGTATGAGGGCGAGGCGGGAAAAACCATGTGTCCTCAGATGGGAGCTCTAGGAAACTAGGATAACTTGTCCAAGTATTCCCTCCATCTTCTGAACGATATACATTACTCGGTTCCGTTCCAGCCCAAATAACTCCATATCCATTGATTTTTTCTGTTGGACTAACAGCAACACTCATGACCCTTTTTTCAATGATTCCTGCTTCGACTTGTTGCCAACTCTCTCCCTGATCTTCCGTTACTAGCAGTCCATGATCAAAAGTTCCAGCATAAATCCGTCTTGGATTAAATGGATCAGAAGCAATGGACATAAACTTCCAATCAAATGTTTTTTCTGTTAGTTTCCATTGTTCACTTATACGTTCTGCTTCAAAAAAAGAGTTCTCAGCGATAAAAAATAACGATGAAACCATGATAAACACTCTCCTTTTTGGATATATCTTCATGGTATCATATATCTTGAACATATTTAGATGAAATTCAAATTTCAAGAATCTATTCATTGCTGGGAAAGTTGACCGGTGAGTGTTTCATATAATTGAAGCGTCTCTTCATCTGTATTTCTACTAATCATTAGAAATGTATCATCTATCTGAATAAACAGTACTTTTGATGTTTCATATTTATTTTGGATAAACAAATAGCCTGAACCGTATGGATCTACCAATCGAAACTTTCCTTTTAAAATTCCGCCAATGTTCGTACCGTTTGTTTTTAAGCGAACCTCCGGCAATTCATCCAGTAGCTTCACATCTTGCATGGAAGAAAGTTCCCATGTATCCCCATAGGATCCTGTTACTTCCAATGAATCCTTCGTTACCTCAAATGTGTTGTCGCTAAATCCATCAGCAGCAACCCATAGAACAAAAATGATTGTCGGTCCTGCTATACTCCCTATAATCCACCGCATCATTGTTCTTTTTTTAGGAACTTCATAACGTTGCACCCAAAAAAGACCGCCTAATAAAGTAAGTAAAAATACTCCCATACCAATTTCAAACCCAAGAGGTATAGGAAGTAATCCTAAAATGAAGCTCATACATAGCATCCAAAAAGTAACCATAAGTAATTTACCTGTTGCTTCTAAATAGCCGCTTTTTTGTATGTATTCCTTCTCTTCAGCAGATCTATTTTCATATCCATTTAATAAGAAATAGTTCTTTTTCACAGTAAAAAAATAAGTGATAGTACCGTAGACAAGTAGAGTAATACCCATAACGATCATTAAAATCCAAGTTCCCATCATATCCTCTCATTTCGTTTGTTACGTAAGGTAGGGTGTGTTCAATCCCTATTGTTACAATCATCTTTTTAATTGAAAGGTCACTAGATTTCGCTCACACCATTTAGAGATATGTGTATATACTTCCGTGCGGGTATCCTTTGGAACATAGAATTTGATGGGGTCTGGTCGAGCGTTCATATGAATATATATATGTTTATATGTGCTATTCATCCGTATAAGATTACAATGTTTACTTTCATACACTTTTTTATGAACGGTTATTTTTTCAGGCTCGAGTGTAATTTTCCTCTGTCCAATCCGCATTTTGGGTAACCATCGGGCAAGGAATCCAAGAATAAGTCCAAAAACAACATAACTAAAGGATAAGATGTTTGATTGTTGATCCAGTGGTAAAGAAACAAGCCCCATAACAATGATAAGAACTGCAAAAATCATTATCCATGTTGGCAACTTTGCGATGGATACGATAAATTGATACGGTTTTTCATCTTTTTGTTGACGTTGTTCGCGTTGGATATACGTTTTGTACTCTTTTTTATATTTCTTGCGAATGATTGGCGCATGAGATAATTCATGTTTACGTAAGGTTTTTAATCGTGTTTCCATAGACTTTAATAACTCTTTGTCATGTACTTGTCCAAAATAAAAGACTACACAAACAATTATAAATGTAGTTATGACAGAGGTAATATGTAGCTTCCCTGCAAAAGTTAAGATTGAAGCAATTATTAAAATAGCAACGAGCGCGTAAACCATGGACTTAAAAAAGTGATAAGAGAAATGCTCTTTCTTTTGAATTATTTCTCCTTGATTGGATGATTCTTTGATTATTCCAAGTTGTCCATTTAAATGAATGAAATCTCTTATATCATTTATGAATGGAGTATGTAAGGATATTGTGTCGGTGAATAAATATTTATTAAAATGGGCTTCTTTATACATTCCGTCAAGTGGTGATTTTCTAGTTGGTGTATGTACGTGTTCTGTTTTCATATATGTATGTACATTGAATAACTTTTCTAGCCTGTTCTCATAAAAATCCCAAAATTCTTTCCAGCTTTGTTCCATATCTTTAAAAGATTGTTCCGTCCACTGGTCTTCTTGATGAAGTGAGTCCATTTGTTGGATCCATGTTTGAAGCTTCCGCGACGCTTCCTCAGTGGTTTTACATAGATACAGGTAGTCTTCTTGAATAGATGGGTCTGATGAAAAAATCTCATGATCATCCTTGGCTCCCTTCTGGCTTTCTAACCAAGGCATCATTTGTGTATAATGATTTGCTAATTGGACCATAGATATGTACATATACACTTTTTCTGTAATGACCCGATTTGCCCGAACTCCTTCTTGGTCAACTACTATAAAGTGTGAGAATAATGGAGAAGGAATTACTTGTTGACCGATGATCCGATATGCGTTTTGTTGTACGAGGATTGGTTTAGTCTCCAGTACCTTTATACTTGGAAAAGCAAATTTCCGAAAATCTTTCTGTGCTTTTCTCTTGTCGGCTGATTTTTTAGCTATTGGGTTCATCCTTGAATAACCTCCTTCACATGAGTAACTTTATTTAGATTACGTACGTTTTAATATCTTTCCAGTAATTAAAAATGTAATCGGAATCATTAGTAACACTGAAAATACTGGTGCTAAAGAACGGTCAATATTAAACCACTCAATAAATGTTAACAAAAAGATCGTTGACGCGATGATGTTAACACTTTGTGAGAGTGGAAATGTAAGGAATTTTATCCAGGTCGGTTTTACTCGATATGTAAAATACACATTTAAAAAGAACGATCCTATTAAACTCACAACATAGCCCAGTACATGTCCGACAAAATAATGGATGGATAGAATATGGATACATATTAGATATACAACATAATAATTTAATGAATTAATTCCACCGACGAGCATAAATCGAGTAAATTCTGTATTGTAGCGTTTCATGTAAATCTCCTGTCTGCGCGTATAAGGCACCTATCAAATGATTCTTTTCATTCAAAAAAAACACTTTTCGTTCCCATGGTCCTATGAATAAAAGATGAAATTCATTCACTATTATACGCTTAAATAAAAAATCATCAACAACACAAGGATTTTCTTTTACTTTACTCTTTCTTCTATATATTGATTTGAATATGCTCTTCATAGAGGTGGTTAGTGATTTGGACAATGTATAACAGCATTAAAAAAGCATATCCCCACAATATATATGTTTTACCTGAGTGAATGCATTTCATAATGACCAAAACTCGCATAACTTACGTATAATGAAATCCATTCACTAGGTATATTGTAGGGATATGACTATTCGTATCTATCATTCAACGTACTTTTTTTCGAATACGATAAAAGACCATTAATCCTATGCATGTTCCTAAGGATAACATCCCCATTTCCAGCAAATATGGTGGAATGTACGTTAAGGTAATATCGTTTTCTCCTTTTTCAATTGGGACAGAAATAAATGAATAGTTTGCTTGGAGAACGTCTGCTTTTTCTCCGTTCACCTTTGCACTCCAACCTTCCTCATATGGTACTGGAATAACAACAAACGCGCCATTTTCTTCATTTTGAACATTCATATATACTTTGTTTTTGTCCATTGTAACAGAGGTGTCATTGCCTTTTTCCTGCCTGTTTACTTCTTCTTCTAAGATTTCGTATGTTTCTTGGTACACTTCAATATCTTTTAGTTCATATTCTCCTTCAGGAACACGTATAGATAAGACACGCTCTGCAGGTACCCGAATAACAATATCATCAATTCCTGTGCGATAAATGGATGTATTTTTCTTTCGGGATGTTTCGTAATTATTGACAGATAAATGATACAGCTTATCTTTGTCTTTTCGTTTCATGTAAAAAGAAACGTAATAATCTCCTACATGGTCTTCAACGTCATTAATGATGAGATCTAGTCCCCCGCGGTCTGATGTAACGTTGAGGATATCATCTTCATACGAACTTCTGCTTGTTTGAATGGTGATATCTTCCATTTGTGTTGCTTTTAATGAATCAATCGGTTCTTTCGCTGGATAATTTTCCAAAATCACTCCATCAATCATCGCTCGCTCTCGTTCAATGGGGTGAGCGTCTTTTAAACTTTCTTCTGTATACACTTTATTTGTCGTCCGTGCAAATGAAAGTGGGTACGTGTTTTCATAAGCAACATATGATCCAATGGTAGCTACTTCCTCAAAACCAAAAGGAATAGATTGTTCATCCATCTCTTTAATCTGATATTTTCCATAGAGAAGGCTTAACATATTTGTTCTGTCACCTAACGTTCCATACCTGCTGACACTTTCTCTCCCCATATCAATCATAAGATCATTCCAATAAAAATGGAGTACATTTTCATTTAAAATACTTGAATATGCACTAAACCCTCTAAAGTCTTGGACAAGAGGAGTATTATTACGCTCCTTAATCATCCAATCGATTCGCATTAACGGATCCTTTTCCCGTACTTGAAGTAAATCAATTAATTCCCGTTGATCTTCGCCGTTGTAATCGTCACTACTCATCCATTTCTTTGTTACCTCTTCATCTGTTCCAGCAAAAGTAACTTTCTCTGATTGAAACCCATTGGCTATCCAGACAGAAGAAATTAGCACAACCGTAGCAAGGATGTAT
>Ga0079226_10003328_pt1 | contig 12337 bp, 9 predicted proteins | sample Poulit2014_FD_76345 | JGI IMG/M metagenome (GOLD analysis project Ga0079226, IMG submission 76345) | Agricultural soil microbial communities from Georgia to study Nitrogen management - Poultry litter 2014 | ecosystem: Environmental > Terrestrial > Soil > Agricultural land | place: USA: Georgia... | reverse complement strand
TTCAACAGAGCAAGCCCCAACAGAGCTTGAACAAGCCGCTCTGCCCTCCTTGGCTGAGCCCCTGCAACAGGATACAGACACACAGATACAAATCATTCATGCCCGAGAGCACAACTTGAAGAATATCCAGGTGGCTATCCCCCGTGACCAATTTACCGTGGTCACCGGGGTTTCCGGTTCGGGCAAGTCTACTTTGGCCTTTGATATTCTGTTTAACGAAGGGCAACGACGCTTTCTCGAATCCCTGAATGCCTACGCCCGTTCCATTGTTCAACCAGCCAGCCAGCCTGATGTTGACGCCATTTATGGCATTCCTCCCACAGTAGCCATCGAGCAGCGCACCAGTCGGGGGGGCCATAAATCCACCGTGGGCACCATGACCGAGATTCACCATTTTTTACGGCTGCTTTACCTGAATCTGGCCACTCAGTATTGCCCAGACTGCCAAGTGCGTGTCGAGCCGCAAAGCATTGAACAAATCAGCGCTCACATTCTAACCACCTACAAAGGGCAAACCATCACCCTGCTGGCACCCCTGGTAGTGGGCCGCAAAGGCTATTACACAGACTTGGCCCAATGGGCACACAGCAAGGGTTATGAGCAGCTGCGCGTCAACGGCAACTGGGTGCCTACCCAGGATTGGCCCCGGCTAGCGCGTTACCAAGAGCATCATATCGAGCTGCCCGTGGCAGAATTAACCATTGACCCGGCCCAAGAAGAATTGCTGCGGCGCAGCATTAAACTTGCCCTGGAATATGGCCACGGCCATCTACATGTTTTGGCTGATAACGCAGAGGATCTTCAGGATTATTCCGTGACTCGCTCCTGCCCCCAATGTCATACCAGTTTCCCACCGCCAGATCCCCGTTTGTTCTCTTATAACTCTCGCCACGGCTGGTGCCCCGAATGCTTTGGCACCGGCCATTTGCTTAAAGGCTTCGATGCGGACCAAACGGGTGAAGAAGGCAAATGGCTAGAGGAGCAAGAGGAATCCAGCCGCCTGTGTCCCAGTTGCCAGGGCCAGCGCCTCAATCCTGTTGCATTGAATTATTTTTGGCAGGACCACTCCATCGCCAGCCTTTCAGCATTGACCATCGATGAGGCCAGCAGTTTCTTTGCGCGCCTCAGCCGTCAGGGCCGTGAGGCAGATATTGGTCGTGACATTTTTAATGAAATCGAGCATCGCCTGCACTTCATGCATTCGGTGGGCCTAAGCTATCTAAGTCTGGACCGTTCTGCCCAGACCCTGTCCGGAGGCGAGGCCCAACGCATCCGCTTGGCTGCTCAGCTCGGCTCTAATTTGCAGGGCGTCTGTTATGTATTAGACGAGCCCACCATCGGCTTGCATCCCCGAGACAACACTATTTTGCTCAAGGCCCTGCAACAACTGCAACAACAAGGCAATACCTTGGTGGTGGTTGAGCACGATGAAGAAACCATCCAGGCCGCAGACTATATTATTGATCTTGGTCCCGGTGCGGGGGTTAAAGGCGGCGAGGTTGTTGCGACCGGCACAGTAGAGCAAATCCGCCAGCACCCAACCTCTGTCACGGGCCGTTATCTGCGTCACCCCATTGCACATAGTGAGCAGCCCCGCCGGCCCATTACTAAAGAACAAGCCTTTATTGAGGTCACTGGTGCCAAGCTGCATAACTTAAAGCAAGTCCATGCCCGTATCCCGCTCCAGCGTCTTACGGTGCTCACCGGGGTGTCTGGTTCTGGCAAATCCAGCCTGGCCCGAGGTGTGCTACTGCCAAACCTGAAAATGGCCTTACAGGACCGTGACCAAACAACCCCGCCTGCCTGGCAAGGCTGTACACGCCTGGAAGGCTGGCAGGCCATTGAGCGTGTGCTCGAGGTAGACCAAACTCCGATCGGCAAAACCCCACGCTCATGCCCGGCCACCTACGTCGGTTTTTGGGATCAAATACGACGACTTTTTGCACAAACAAACGACGCCCGCATACGCGGCTGGAATGCTGCCCGTTTTTCCTTTAATACAGTCCAAGGCCGGTGTGCCCGCTGCAATGGCCAAGGCATGCTTACCCACGAGATGAATTTCTTGCCTGATGTGAAGGTAATCTGTGATAGCTGCGGTGGCATGCGTTTTAACCAGGAAACCCTGGCCATCACCTGGCAAGACAAGAATATTGGCGAGATTCTGCGCATGGATGTAGATACCGCTACAGAGTTTTTTGCTGCCCACCCGCGCATTGCCCAGCCTTTGAAATTGATGCAAGACGTTGGCCTGGGCTATCTTACTTTGGGTCAGCCCTCGCCTACCCTGTCTGGCGGTGAAGCGCAACGTCTAAAACTGGTAACTGAGCTCAGCAAAGCCAGGATCACCGAAGGCCTAACCCGTAGCGGCCCTGTACAACGCAGCACACCAACACTGTATGTGCTAGATGAGCCGACCGTAGGCCTGGCCATGGCCGATGTGGAAAAACTGCTTCATGTATTACACCGTCTTTGCGATGCAGGCCATACCGTTGCCGTAATTGAACACCACCTGGATGTAATGGCACAGGCTGACTGGATCATCGATTTAGGCCCTGAGGGCGGGGATGCCGGGGGAAGTATTGTGGTACAAGGGCCCTTGGCAGATATTATGCAAACCCGACAATCCCATACAGGGCAAGCCTTGAAGACCTTTTTAAACCGCTAGATCAGCGTGGGGTGGTCAACAAAAGGTCAATGGCGCGCTGGGCCGCCAACAAACCCATGCTGGCAGTCAATGTGACCGCCGAGCCATAGCCCGAGCATGACAACCCCTGCAAAGGATCATCAGCTTGCGTCCAGGCGGGAGGCACTACGGTTTCCTCTGCAAACCAAAAGGCATGGATATTCATGGGCCGCGCTTTTTTTACACCTGGCCCCCCACCGGCGGGCCAACCATGGTATTTGCGCAATTGCTGCCGCATCCGGGCCAATAGCGCATCATGTGTGGCCCGCGCCAAATCGCCCTCGCGCAGACTTAATGGGTTGCGCTTGCCCCCTGCGGCACCACAAACCAGCAACCGGGTATGCGGCTGCTTTTGCGCAGCCAGGGCCAAAGCCACCTTGGCCGCAAGCGTATCCGTACAATCGATAAAAACATCATGCCCTTCGGTAAACCAGGCAACAGCATTGTCCGCATCGACAAAATCATCGACAAGCTGGACTTGGCAATGCGCGTTGATGTCCTGGAAACGCTCTGCCAGCACATCGATTTTGCTGCGCCCCACCGTACTGCCTAGTGCGGGCAATTGACGGTTGATATTGGAACTGCTGACATGATCCATATCGATCAGGGTCAACTGGCCCACCCCACTGCGGGCCAAAGCCTCGGCACACCAGCTGCCTACCCCACCCAAACCGGCAACCACCACGTGGCCCTGGGCGAGACGGGCATGGCTACCCGCACCAAATAAACGGTCTAGCCCATCAAAACGTCGCGTGAATTCTGTTTGCTCCATCATTGCCAAATAACAGATAAGATAAAAAAACAGCGCCGCGCAAAAAAACAGGCAGCGCAAACATTGCCAAAAAAAGCCCTGAACGTTATATCATGGGACTTGGCTCTATTAGATTGTACGAGTCCCTTATCATTTAGACCACGCTTACTTTTAATACGCCATGTATTTACAACCGCCTACCGCCGCTTCTTTTAAAAGGCTAAGCCCTCAGGAACTGCAGCGTTCCATGCTTGAGACCCTGCAGCAATGGCATCCACAACAGCCGCTTTGGGTCTTTGGCTACGCCTCACTGATCTGGAGGCCCGAGTTTCCGACTCTGGCACAACGCAAAGCGACTCTTTACGGCTACCACCGCTCTCTGTGTTTGTGGTCACGCATCAACCGCGGTACGCCCGAGCAACCCGGGCTGGTTTTTGCGCTTGACCGCGGCGGGCTTTGTGAAGGGGTAGTCTACCAACTGCCCAACCAAAAAGTGCATGAAATCTTTCCACGCCTCTGGCAACGGGAAATGCCCAGCGGCTCGTATGTGCCCAAATGGCTGCACTGCGAAACCAAACAGGGCCCTGTTACTGCCCTGACCTTCGTGATGCGCCGAAACTGCCCAGGCTACGCCCCTGATCTACCCCTAACCCAGCAACGCGAAATTATCACCCGCGCCCACGGTCTAAACGGGGCTTGCCTGGAATATGTACTGGAAACACATCAGGCGCTTGAATCCAGTGGCATCCATGACCCAAAACTACAACGCTTGGTACAGTTCCTAAGCCTGCAACCCCAGGCGCAGCCAGGCCGCGCGCCGTTGACATCGCCAACAGGCTATTAACACTGCTGAATAGCTCATAGCTTTTCTGACCAGGCAATAGTTATTTCTGCCCATCACAAGTTTAGTGTGCCAGCCAATAACCTTTTCTGCCCATTCATCGCTTTATTTGCCAATTAATGACTTGTTTTGCTAATCAATAATCTTGGTAACCAATCCTTGTTAGCCAACCCTTGTTAGCTAACCGAAGACTTTTTTGACCTTTTCTGACTAATCACTAGTTTTGCTTGGCAACCCACGGCTTCTTTGCTCACAGTCCGCCCAGCAAAGCTACCACTTATTAACTGAGCCAGTTATCCATGAGCCTAGCCGATTACCGTAACGAATATGCCAAATACCAGCTCCCAGAAGATGAGCTGCTTTCTGACCCACAGGCCCAATTCCACCGCTGGTTACAAGAGGCCATGAAAGAACAGGCCCCCGAACCAACAGCCATGACCTTAAGCACGGTCGACCCTAATGGCCAGCCCAGCGCCCGAATCGTACTGCTCAAGGGCTACGATGACCATGGCCTGAGCTTTTACACCAATTATGAATCGCGCAAAGGCCTGGCGCTAGAGCAAAACCCAAAAGCATGCTTATCATTTTTTTGGCCCACCATGCAGCGCCAAGTCCGCTTTGAAGGGGTGGTGCAGCGAATGCCGCGCGCCGCCTCCGAGGCATATTTTGAAAGCCGGCCCCTGAGTTCGCGCATCAGCGCCTGGGCCTCGCCCCAGAGCCAGCCGGTCAGTGCAAAGGAACTTGAAGAAAAAACCCGCCATTACCAGGCCACTTTGGGCGATGATCCCAAATGCCCACCTTTTTGGGGGGGATACTACCTGCTACCCAGTTATATAGAATTCTGGCAGGGGCGCACCAACCGATTGCACGATCGTTATGCTTTTGAGCGCCAGGGCAAGGGCTGGGCGATACGGCGCTTGGCCCCTTAAAGCTTGGCAAGGTTGCCATCTATACGTATATGACAGCTGACAGAGACACTTATGGATACCGTTGAATGCGTCATCATCGGGGCAGGCGTGGTCGGGTTAGCCATTGCCCATGAACTTAGCCAGGCCAATATTGAAGTATTGGTGCTGGAACAGCACGAACATATCGGCACAGAAACCAGTGCCCGTAACTCAGAGGTCATTCACGCGGGTATTTATTACCCGCCTGGCAGCCTGAAGGCCCGTTTGTGCCTTCAGGGTAAAACCCTACTTTATGAGTTTTGCCAAACCCATCAAATACCACACCAGCGCTGTGGCAAATTGATTATCGCCCAAGGGCCCCAAGGTTTGGCCGACCTGAAAAAACTACAAGAAAATGCGCGCCGCTGCGGGGTTACAGATTTACAACTTCTGGATGCCGCAGCGGTGGCTCGACTTGAGCCCGAGGTACTCTGCGATGCTGCCCTATTAAGCCCCTCGACGGGCATCATTGACAGCCACCAGCTGATGCTTGGCTTGCAAGGGCTGGCCGAACACCGAGGGGCGCAGTTTGTGTTTAACACCCCGGTAAGTCGTCTGCAAAAGCATCCCAACCAAGGCTACCTGGTTTATGTCGATGAGTATGACTATGAGCTGCATTGTCACTACCTAATTAATGCGGGTGGTATCCATGCCCCCCTCTTGGGGGCTGACCTTACGCCAGCCCCTGTCCCGCAGCAATATTGCCGGGGGCAATATTTCAGCTACCAGGGTAAAAACCCATTCCAGCGCTTAATCTACCCCTTGCCACCCAGCGACAGTCTGGGCATTCACAGCTGCCATGACATGGCGGGCCAGTTGCGTTTTGGCCCTGATGTACAGTGGATGGATCACATTGATTATGCGCCCGACCCACAGCGCCGCGATTTGTTTTATCAAACCATCCGCAGCTACTGGCCCAACATTGACAAACACAAACTACAACCAGATTTCTGCGGTATACGCCCCAAGATCACAGCCCCAGGTGAAGCTGCAGCTGACTTTCAAATATTGGGGCCCAAAAACCACGGGCAAGCGGGCTTAATTCAACTATTTGGGATAGAATCACCTGGTCTGACCTCAAGTCTGGCCATTGGGCGTTATGTGCGACAACTACTATGGGCCCACTGAGCATCCACCCGGTATAACCACCTGGTCCGCTTGGCCCGCTTTGCTGCCGGGCCAATAACACGGCCCATTACTAACCCAAAGCACAACACGCGCTCATCCAGGCCTAACACAGGACAGCCTGGTTTTGTTTTCATTGTTATTTCTCTCTTCACACTTCTCATTAAAGTCTTATGATGCACGACTATATCCTCACTCTTTCCTGCCCTGACCGCAAAGGCATTGTGCACGCGGTGACAGGTTGGCTGCTTGAGCAGCAGGGCAACATTCTCGAGGCCCAACAATACGGAGACCCAGAAACCCAACAATTTTTTCTCCGCATTCATTTTGGCGTGCAGCAGCAAACTACCTCTGAAGCTTTACGAGAAAACTTTGACCACATTGCGCGTAACTTTGCCATGGACGCTCAGATTCACGACGCACAAAAGCCGGCCCGCCTGCTACTGCTAGCCAGCAAACAAGGGCATTGCTTGAATGATTTGCTCTTTCGTTGGCAATCGGGGCAGCTTGCAGTGGATATCGCTGCCGTTGTTTCTAACCATCCCACCCATGCACAAATGGTCGAGTCCTATGGACTGCCCTTTTACCATTACCCTGTTACTCCAGAAACCAAAGCGGAACAAGAGCAACAAATACTGGATCTGACTGAGGCCCTGAATATTGACCTAGTCGTATTGGCCCGTTACATGCAAATTCTCTCGCCCAAACTCTGCGCGGCTCTGACCGGCAAGGCCATTAATATTCACCATAGTTTTTTACCCAGCTTTAAAGGAGCTCGCCCCTATTACCAGGCCCACGCCAAGGGTGTCAAAATTATTGGAGCCACGGCCCATTATGTCACCGAAGATCTGGACGAGGGCCCAATTATCGAACAAGATATTGCCCGCGTTGACCACACCATGAGCGTGCAGGATCTAACTCGTGTGGGCAGTGATATCGAGTCCCTCGTGTTGGCGCGCGCCGTCGCTGCGCATGTAGAGCACCGCATTTTGCTCAACGGGCAACGTACCATTGTCTTTAAATAGGCTGGTCTTTAGGTGAGCTTGCCTTTGGGCGAGCTTGCCCGCTCTGCTATCGGCCCGCCGCGCAATATATCCAGGGGCAGCCCACACTATCAGGACGGGGTTTCCAGCACCACCGGCAGATTCATCGGTGCGGCTGCCTGCACTAGCCATTGCTCTAACAAACGTAATGCAGGCGCAGACAAACTGTCGTCAGGATAACTAAAATAATAGCTCTGCGGGACCTGTAATACATGTGGCACGGGCCGTATCAAGGTTCCATTTTGTAATTGCTCCCGCACTAAAAACCAGGGTATTAAACCGATTCCCATGCCTGCTTGTACAGCAGCCAGCACCATAGAAAAAAGTTCGTAACGCGGCCCAGCATTGATGGCGGCCAACTCGGGGTGGCCTTGAGTCCGATACCACTCTCGCCAGGCATCAGGCCGCGAAGCCATATGAAAATGCACCATTTTTTCCAGCTGCTGGCCTGCCGCCTGCCAGGTATCGGCGGTGCACACTGGGATTAAAACTCGCTCTGGAAATAGCGGACTACCCTGAGTCTTGGGCCACAATTGAGAGGCCTGATAAATAGCTGCATCAAATGGATGATCGGCAAATTTGAAAGGCAAAGTCCGAATGGATAAATTAACGGTAATCTCGGGGTGCTCGGCAGAGAACTTCCGCAGATGTGGTATCAACCAGTGAGTTGCCAGCGTTGGGACGACAGCAACATGCAAGCTCCTGCCCATGGCAGCCCGGGATACCAGACTTAGGGTGTCTTGCTCCAGGCGTTCCAGGTGACGACGCACCCGGGCAGCGTATTCGCGCCCCGCTTCGGTAAGCGCCAAACGCCGCCGTACACGCACAAATAAGGTCACTGCCAATTGCTCTTCCAGGCCGGTTACCTGGCGATAAATCGCACTATGAGATAATGATAGCTCTTCTGCCGCACGCGAAAAACTGCCCAAGCGTGCGGTAGCCTCGAAAGCCTGTAATGCGCCCAGACTGGGTATCTTATATCTCATCTTGTGGTTTACCCCTAGAATATTTCAATGAGTGAACTTATGCTGTGCCGCTCGCCCGCAAACCCCTCGTTACATGCAAAGATAGCACGATATTGTGCAAATATATCAATTGATAATTGCGCTTATTGCAAATAAGCTTAAGGGATGACAGGAAGAAAACCATGCCCAAAACAAATACTTCTACTACTACACCACGCTTAGGTGGACATATTTTAGTGGATCAACTCAAACGTCAACAGGTTGATCATGTGTTTTGCGTCCCTGGGGAAAGCTATCTTGCCGTGCTAGATGGCTTGCACGACGCCAATATCGAACTCACCATCTGCCGCCAAGAAGGCGGGGCAGCCATGATGGCCGAGGCGCACGGCAAACTCACTGGCAGACCAGGAATCTGCATGGTCACCCGGGCCCCCGGGGCCACCAATGCCTACGCTGGGGTGCACATTGCCAAACAAGATTCCACCCCAATGATTCTTTTTGTCGGCCAAGTGCGACGCGATATGCGCGAACGCGAAGCCTTCCAAGAGATGAATTACAAAAGCGTCTTTGCCGACCAATGCAAGTGGGTCACCGAAATCGACCAGATTGAACGCATTCCTGAGATTATTTCCCGCGCTTTCCATGTGGCAACTTCAGGCCGCCCCGGACCCGTGGTCATCGCCTTACCCGAAGACATGCTCACGGAAACTGCAGTCGTTGCTGATGCCCCCGAATATGAGCCGGTGGAAACAGTCCCCACCGAGGCACAGTTAGAACAATGTCTGCAACAGTTACGGCAGGCCAAGCAACCCATTGCTATCTTGGGTGGCAGCCGTTGGTCTGCTCAGGCTGTGCAGCAGTTTGCGCATTTTGCCCAGCAGCTGAATCTGCCAGTGGCTGTGCAATTTCGCCGTCAAATGCTTTTCCCCAGTAATCACCCCAATTTTGTTGGTGATTTGGGCTTGGGTGCCAACCCCGATTTACTGCAATATATCCGCCAATCCGATTGTATCTTGCTCGTCGGTGGCCGCATGTCAGAGGTACCCAGTCAAAGCTACGAGCTGCTCTCCATTCCTGCAACGGAACCGCATCTTATCCATGTGCATCCTGATCCCCTGGAGCTCAACCGCGTTTACCGTGCAGATTTGGCGCTATGCGCAGCTCCTGATGCTTTTGCCCAGGCCATCGATGCCTTGATACCCAAGCAAGGTAGTTTGCCCCTGAATGGCACCCCACAGGGTCAGTGCCAAGGTGATTTTACCGCCCTGCGACGCAGCTACGAGCGCTGGTCTGATTCCAGCGGCATACAAACCCCTGGCCAGCTGCAAATGCCTGCCGTCATGGAATATCTTAAAAATCATTTGCCCGCTAATGCCATCATGACTAACGGCGCAGGTAATTTTGCTACCTGGCTCCACCGTTTTTACCCCTTTACTGAATACGGCACGCAGCTGGCACCCACATCTGGGTCAATGGGTTATGGCCTTCCTGCTGCAGTCGCCGCCAAACGCGTTGAACCAGACAAAACAGTGGTGTGCTTTGCCGGCGATGGCGACTTTCTCATGCACGGTCAGGAATTTGCCACTGCCGTACAATATCAATTACCGATATTGGTTATTCTTATTGATAATGAAATGTACGGCACCATCCGTATGCACCAAGAAGTCCACTATCCAGCTCGACCTTCAGGAACGCAGCTGCAAAACCCTGATTTTGCAGCCTATGCCCAAGCCTTTGGTGGGCACGGCGAACGGGTCACCCAAACTGATGAATTTGGGCCAGCAGTACAACGCGCCCTGGAAAGCGGTAAACCAGCCATCGTGCATTGCCTCATCGACCCCGAGGCAATCACCCCGCAGCGTACACTTAGCCAAATTCGCCAGGCTGCCCTGGAACATCAATAATCCAGCCGAGGCTGAATGCGCCATAAAAAACACTTTTAGTATTGTTACTATTTAGCAGGAGCTTTGCATGTCATCACGTCCATCCTTCCATTGGGAAGACCCATTCTTACTAGAAACCCAATTAACCGAAGAAGAACGCATGGTGCGCGATGCCGCCCATGCTTATTGCCAGGAAAAACTAGAGCCCCGCGTGCTCGATGCGTTCAGAAATGAAAAAACCGACATCGAAATCTTCCAGGAAATGGGAGCGCTTGGGCTGCTAGGCCCCACCATTCCTGAACAATACGGTGGCGCAGGACTTAACTATGTTAGCTATGGCTTGATTGCCCGCGAGGTCGAGTACGTCGATTCTGGCTACCGTTCCATGATGAGTGTTCAATCCTCTCTGGTGATGGTTCCCATCAATGAATTTGGTAGCGAAGCCCAAAAAGAGAAATATCTGCCCAAACTCGCCACAGGCGAGTGGATAGGTTGCTTTGGCCTCACCGAACCTAACCACGGCTCAGACCCTGGCAGTATGGAAACTCGCGCCAAAAAAGTCGATGGCGGTTATGTGCTAAACGGCACCAAAATGTGGATTACCAACTCCCCAATTGCCGATGTTTTTGTAGTGTGGGCCAAAGTGGTAGGCGGTGAAGACGATGGCAAGATTCGTGGTTTTATCCTGGAAAAAGGCGCCAAGGGGCTAAGTGCACCCGTAATAGATGGCAAGGTAGGGCTGCGCGCTTCCATCACTGGCGAAATCGTCATGGATGATGTCGAAGTTAGCGACGAGCAAATGCTCCCTGGCGTAGCCGGCCTGCGCGGCCCTTTCACCTGCCTGAACTCTGCCCGCTATGGCATTGCCTGGGGTGCGCTGGGCGCCGCTGAGTCCTGCTGGCACACTGCCCGACAGTACACCCTTGACCGCAAGCAGTTTGGCCGCCCTCTGGCAGCCAATCAGTTAATTCAAAAGAAACTGGCCGATATGCAAACTGAAATCGCTCTGGGCTTGCAGGGTTGCTTGCGCTTGGGCCGCATGAAAGACGAAGGCATTGCCGCCGTCGAGATCACCTCTATCCTGAAGCGCAACTCTTGCGGCAAAGCCTTGGATATCGCGCGCTTGGCTCGTGACATGCTAGGCGGCAACGGAATTTCAGACGAGTTTGGGGTAGCACGACATCTGGTTAATCTCGAGGTGGTCAACACCTACGAAGGCACCCACGATATTCATGCGCTTATCTTGGGCCGTGCGCAAACGGGTATTCAGGCTTTTTTCTAAAATAATCCAGCCTCCAGCCTGGTTGCCAAAAACTCTGGCCGCCAAATAAAACTACGGGCTGGGTTACCTAACAGCCCCTAAAACACAAAAACACTGGGTGCCTTTAAAAAGCACCCAGTGTTTTTTTATTGAGGATGGCAAAGGTCATGCGTTACCTAAGCCAGTGCAACTAACCACGGTTACCCAGCGTTCAGCGTTTAATCAGCGCTGGGGCTTTGCCCGGCAAAATGCGCCAACCAACCCTTGGCCAACCGGTAAAAGATCCATACGATGGCCACTAAACCCGTTATCCAGCCGATAAAGATCAGCGTAAGCACCCAACTGACCACCAGCCATAACACACCCCACCAGAATGTGCGGATGAGCCAATCAAAATGAGCCGCATATACCGTGCCAGCAACATCGCTGCGTTTATAATATACAACCACCATGGCAGCAATAACGGCCAAGCCAAAAACAGCACCAAACATCCCAACCGAAAAGAGGGCGTAGATGACATGAGTTAATGTCTTATTGGAAAGTCCCTGTTCATGCTCTGGTTGTTGAAGTTGGGACATGCATACCTCCATCAATTATTACAAAGCGTAGCTGCCCATATTCTACTCTTATTATGGATGACAAAGCCAATTACGCAGCCCCAAAGTGGTAGCAGGCCCACGATGTTAAAACAGTGCGCAACAAACAGCCGCTCAAGACTAGTTATTTCAGGCAATAAAAAACCCCGCACCATTGCTGATGCGGGGTTTTGGTATATGTGCTTGACGATGACCTACTTTCACAGGCGCGCAGCCCACTATCATCGGCGCTAAGGCGTTTC
>Ga0079226_10003327_pt1 | contig 12339 bp, 17 predicted proteins | sample Poulit2014_FD_76345 | JGI IMG/M metagenome (GOLD analysis project Ga0079226, IMG submission 76345) | Agricultural soil microbial communities from Georgia to study Nitrogen management - Poultry litter 2014 | ecosystem: Environmental > Terrestrial > Soil > Agricultural land | place: USA: Georgia... | reverse complement strand
GCTGGGGCTGGCCCGCCCACAGGATGGACACCGGGACCCACAGGTGGCCGCCCGCACACAGGGTCGGCGGCTCCGCCTGCACTACGTGACACGGCTCCGCCCCACCGACCCCATGCACGGGCTCCAAGGTTAGTACTCACCCTGGCATTAGTACTAATGGTTACGTTTGATCCGCTCTTCGCGGCAGGGCGCTGTCTGACACATGACTACGCCGTCCGTCGGCATGGACCTGCGCCCAGCGCCACTCGGCGGCAAATCATCCTTACCTGCATCTTGAACACCACAGGTCTGTGGTGTATGCTTGAGGTGTCAGAGGGAGCGATAGCTCCACCACTGGATCTTTCCGGGAGAGATTCAGTCGGCATTGGTACTAATCCCACTATTGGAGGTATTAGAGGTGGACACACCCCTTATCGGTGATCTGACGATCACCCTCGCCGACGGCACTCAACTGGCGGACGCGACCGATCTAGGGCTCGCTCGCCAGTGGGCCGAGCATGAGCACGGATCCGAGGCCTGGCGGGCCATGCGATTCAGCGACAAGAACCGGGCCATCGCCCAAGCGCTGGGCGCACTTCGGGCGGGAGTGGCCGAGGCATAGCCTCGGCCGCCCGCCGTCGGGCAGCCGAGAAGGAGGACAGATGCAGGACGTGACCGTATATAGCGCAGGACCACAATGCATGCGCTGCAAGATGACCGAGCGGGCGCTGGACAAGGCCGGCATCACCTACACCGAGGTGGACCTACGCCACGACGCAGCCGCACACACCTACGTCACCACGGTGCTCGGCCAGTCGGAAGCCCCGGTCGTGGTGGTGGCCACCACCAGCGGCACTCGCCATTGGGCGGGCTTTCGCCCCGATGAGATCGCAGCTCTCACCCGTCCCTCGCGGGCGATACGTGAGGGGAGGTGACGCGCCGAGCAAACAGTGCCGCTATTAGTACTCATACCGCTAATATCTCTAATACACCTACAATGAGGAGGACGAATGAGTTACATCACCCGCACCGGAAACCTGGCGGGCGCACCCACGCTGCGAGAAGGGGATCGCGGGCCGTACACCTACGCCCGCATCATCGTCACCGACCGCATCCGCCAAGATGACGACACCTACACCGACGGGCCAGCCATCGGCTACGACGTGGCCGTCAGCGGCAGTCAGGCCGAGAACCTGGCGGCCCTGGCCGAAGCCTCGGGCAATGTCCGCATCACCTTCTCGGGCCGCTACCGCGTCACCGAATATGAAGGCGAGCAGGGCACCCGGATCCAGCACCGCGTGCAGGCCGACGATGTGGCCGTGTCGCTGCGCGGTCAGCGCGTCGTGGTCGAGCGCGACTAGGCGTGCCGGGCCTACGGGGCGCCTGGCGCCCCGTAGGCCCGTCCAAGTGCGGATAATGGACGCGGGAAGCAAGGAGCCAGGATGAGTCGCAAGGCAGAACCCAGCGGGCAGGAAGCGTCAGGGCGGTGGCTGTATCAGGCGGCCGCGGCGGTGCTGCTGCTAGGTGGCATCGCCACCGTCGGCAACGCGCTGCGCGCCCTCTACACCTCGCCCAATACCGTAGGCCTGATAGCAGCGCTACTCCTGGGAGCACCCGGCCTCGTCATGCTCGGGTTCGGCGCCCACTGCGCCTGGCGCGCCCACAAGGCCGGGCGGACAAGCGACGGCGGTGAGTAACCGCACTCAGCCGGCCGCATATCAAGAGTCACTTCTACCAGTACTAATCGCAGTATTAGGCCTATTTTGGAGGCAGTATGACAGCCAGAGTCGTGGCTGTAGTCAATCAAAAGGGTGGGGTCGGAAAGACCACCACCGTGATGAATCTCGCGGCCGTGCTGGCCCGCGACCACAAGGTGCTCATGGTCGATGTCGATCCGCAACAGACCGCCACCGAGTGGGCGCAGGTGGACGCTGAGCAGATCCCATTCGATTTCGCCACCGAAACCGATCCGGCAGCGCTGGCGCGGCTACGCGAAGCGGCCGGATTCGACGTGATCGTGGTCGATACTCCCGGCAGCCTGGAAGCCGGCCACGTCCTCGGGGCGATCCTGGATGCGACCGACTATGCGGTGGTGCCCATCGAGCCCCAGGCGGCCAGCGTCCGGCCCGCTATGCGCACCATCAATACCCACATCGTGCCCAGGGGCGTGCCCTACCGAGTGCTACTGAGCCGGGTGCGCCGCGATCCTGCCAGTCAGCGCCGCAAAGACGACGCGGCCGACCTGGTGGACCAGCTCGACCTACCCCGCTACGAGACCGCGATCCGGGACTACATCGCCCACTCCGACGCGCCCCTAAGCGGGCAGGTGGTGACCACATATCCCGGCACGCCTGCCAGCAGGCACGCTATCGAGGACTACGAGCACCTAGCCAGTGAGGTCACCGACTCCTGGCGCAGACAGTAAGGAGAAAAATCATGGGACGAGCTCACAGCCTCAGCGATCTGGTCGGAAAAGTCGAAGGCGAACAGGCGGCCGAGCAGCCGCCGCAGCCTCGGCCGGCGACGCCCGAGAGCCAGGATGGGAAGCGAACTCGAAATAAGGTCGGGTTCTACCAGGACCCCAACGACAGCGCCCGGATGCGGGCGGCGTTCATTCACACCCGAGCAGAGACCGGCACCCGCTCCCTGTCGGCCTTTATCGACCAGGCGGTCATGGCCGAGGTGCGACGACTAGAACGCACATACAACGAGGGGCAGCCATGGGGCGGCGTCCACGCCGGCACCATCCCGCCAGGACCACCGGTAAGCGAATAGCAGTGCCGACAAATGGCGCGATGGCCCCGATACCCTGCCGTCAGGAGTGGAAAGGTCCGCGATGGGTGCAGCAGTAGGTCTAGCCGTTCGACTAGCGGTGCGTCTTGTGCTGCTCCTGGTACGCCTCACCATCTGGATCATCGCCGGCATCATCTCGCTGGTCGTGATGGCCGTCGGGCGCATCGTCGAGGGCATCATCTGGCTGGCCCGGCGCGGCCGCACCGGACCCGAGGCCGCCGAGCCGTACCAGTCACCCCGGTTTCGTTCCTGACGCTCCAGCATTGCCGGGCGTCCCTACGCGCAAGCGGCTGCCGCCGCCGACTCCGCCGAAAATTTCCGGCACGCGGTCGCTGCGCTCCCTTATATCGCACCGGAATTTTTCTCCCCCGACGCCCTACGGGTTGCACTCCGGTCCTACCCCCGGCACTGGCTCCGCTATCAGGAACGAAGGGGGCACGCGACCGAAGGGAGAGCACTCAGGATGTACACCGTCACCATCTACACCACCGGACCCGACTGCATGGCCTGCCGCATGACCAAACGCGCCATGGACAAGGCCGGCATCACCTACACCGAAGTAGACCTACGCCGCGACCCAGCCGCACAGGCCTACGTCACCGACGAGCTGGGCCACAGCACCGCACCCGTGGTGATCGTCGAGGACGGCACCGACCAGCACCACTGGTCCGGCTTCCGCCCCGACGCGATCAAGAACCTCACCCGCTAAACCTTGCACACCACAATATTGTGGTGTAGAGTAGGGAGTGCCAGGCCAGGGGAGAAGCCCCAGGCCATCCGATCAGAAGGGATCGAGATATGAACCCGATCAGCCAGGTCGCAGCCGACAGCACCGCGATCCGCATCATCGACAACATGCGCCGCTTCGCCGACGAAGCGACCACCGAGCAGTTGATCGAGGCGATCGAAGACCTCGAAAGCAGGGGCACGCTGGATGACGACGAGCGCACGGTCTACGCCATCCTGTGCGCCGCCGCCGCCAAGCGGCTCAGCCTCGATCCCAAGGCGGTCACCGCCTCGCAGTTCACCCCCGGCGACTGCTTCCGGCTCGTAGTCGAGCTGCGCGACTGACCACCACCCACCGGGCCGGGGCTACACGGCCCCGGCCCCTACCCGAAAGGAGGGGGAATAAGTCATGAATCCACCGAGTCCAGAGGACCTGAGTCCGATACTCCAAATCATTGGCTGGGCGTTCTTGATCGTGGGGGCGCTTGGAGGCATCACACACGTCCTATCGATTGCGCTCCTGAACCGCGACGCTGACGATGACCCGGTGTATGAGGAACAGGCGGAGAGTATGAAACAGCGCCATATCAAATTCGTGGTCAGCTACGCCGTCATGGCCGTGGGCGGCGCGGCGATGCTGCAATTTTTGGCGGCGTAATCAGAAAGGGAAAATACATGGTGAGGGAGAATGTGCTATGGCGCGATCTGCTCGATACGGCCTATGACGGCGACCTGGAGCCTGCCGATTACCTGACAGAGGTGCTGATCGAACTGCGGCACCCGCGCGGTGGGCAGCCACCCGTGACCGACGAGCAGTTACGGGCGGCCATGGAGGCGGTCGGTAGGCAGGGAGGCCGATGTGAGTGAACCGGAGCGGCCGCGCCTGACCGGACAACAGGTGCGCCAGGTGCGCAAGGTGCTCGGGCTGACCTCGGAAGGGCTGGGGGAGCGCGTGGGCGTGCGCTCGGACACCGTGCGCAAGTGGGAATCGGGTCGATACTCGATCCCGTATGGAGTGCGAGCCGACCTGGTGACTGTAGCCCAGGATCGCATCGCGGAGATCCAGGACGCGGTGACCGCGCTACTGAGTGCTCCGTGAGACGGCTCAGAGACGACCTTTAGGAGAATGCTGTGTCATTGAATATCGAGCCGGTTGGGCTTGATCGGGCCGGCCTTGACGGTCAGGTGACAGAGATCAGGCTGGCAGGCGGTCGGCTGTATCTTCGATCTCTTATACCCGTGAGGCTCGATGCGTGGAAATTCAGCTCTTACGGGCGGGCGAGGGAACGCCACGTTGAGACCCAGGACGAGCTGGAGAAGGCCATCGCTCAGCTACACGCCGAAAGCGTGAGCCAAGGCCAGAGCCTGGTCGTTATCTGCGGCCAGCAGTACCCCACGCGATACGTGCTTCCACCGTCGGCAGTGCCGACCTTCCGTATTGGGTGATCGTCTGATGCTCGATTGTCGGTGCCTGCATACAGAATCGTGGTCGCTGATCTAAGGAGGAATCTGTGTACTCGAACCTAGTTCAAGGCGTGCTGCGCAAGTTCCCGACCCTGGCGCGCCCGAAGGGGACATCAGGCGCGGTGGTGTCGTCGGAGGCATCTGACTGGCCGGGCGATCTGACAGACGAGATGGCCTCGCTCGCCGAGGCGGCCACCCTCGTCTCGCGGCCGACACCCCCCGACCCTCGAATCTGTGAGCACGCGCTGCCCGTTACGCTCAACCCCGAGGTTGTCCCTGACTGGCTGCGGGAGGCGACGGTGGGCCGGACGGTCAGTCTGCCGGAGGTCCCAGGTTTGCCGCAGGCGTTCCGTGTGGACGGGTACGTCGACTGGCGCCGCGTGCTGGACGCCCATGGTGCGCACTTCGAGGTGCTGGAGGTCGAAACGCCGACCACCCGCTGTTTGGAAATCGTGGAGAGTCTGCGCCGCGGAGGACATGACGCCGACATCGTTGCACAGGTCTATGTCCTCCGTAGGGCAGGCGATGGGTGCCTGGTCTTCGGCCTCGAGGCGGCTGCTATCGCCTTGCTCGGCACGAGCGACCCCGCCGCTCTGGTGTCGTATATGGACGAGTTGGATACTCTTGCCCGGGCCGCGCACGCGGGACGGACGGGCATGCTTCCAGAGCTGCACCCGGAAGCGCCGCCGTCTATCGAGTTCTGCTAGCCCGTCCGCCATGACAGCCGAGGGCGTGTCATTATCGACCGTTTTCGGCGCACCAAAGCCGAGCGCGCATCTTCTGACGTGATGGCGCGATCTGTCCCTGGACAAAAACGTGTTCCTATTGCAGTGTGGACAGAAATACCGTTGTTGACGTTTCCGTCCGGGAGGTGGCATGGGCAAGATCTACGGCTATGCGCGGGTATCGACCACCGAGCAGTCACCCGATGCGCAGGTCGATGCGCTCAGGGCCGCCGGCGCGGCCCGCGTCTATACCGACTACGGATCGGGCGCATCGATGCGGAGGCCCGAGCTGCAGCACCTGCTCGGGGAGGTGGATGCCGGCGACGTGCTGGCGGTGTGGCGGATCGACCGGCTGGGCCGCTCGGCTGCCGACCTCGTCCGCACGGTCACGGAATTGGGCGAGCAGGGCATCGAGTTCCGGTCGCTGACCGAGGGCATCGATACCACCACCGCCGGGGGAGAGATGGTCTTCACCATCTTTGCCGCCGTGGCGCAGATGGAGCGGCGTCTGATTCAGGAGCGCACCCATGCCGGCCTCGCGGCGGCGCGGGCGCGTGGCCGCGTGGGTGGCAGGCCACGTGCCCTGACCGACGAGCAGGCCCAGGAGAGCCGCAGGATGCGCGGCGAGGGACGCAGCCTGTCACAAATAGCCCGCATATTCGGCGTCAGCCGCACGACCGTGCGTCGCTACCTGACAGACCCCATGAAGGAAGGAGACGAGTCATGAGATGGTGCCGATACACCCGGCGCGTGCCCGGTCCGTTGCTAGCCTGGCGAGGTCCAGCTACAGCGAGAGGGGCGGAATGGCACGGCGACGGCGCAGCGAGATTGACGGGCAGCAAGAACTCGATCTATGGGCCCTTAGCGAGCCCGCCGCAGACGAGCGAGCCGATGCCGCACGACGCGACCACCCCACGCCAGAAGAAGTGGCCTACGCCCAACAGGGCAGCCTTTTCGGAGACCAGCCAGGGAGCGATCAGGATGAACAAGTACGGCCGCCGGGCCAGGGATCACTGGATGCGGTACGCCCCGACCCGGTACGAAGCACTGGAGGACCCGGAGGAGTTCTTCACGAGCCTGGGGGAGCAGGTGGCCACTCAGGTGGACCAGATCAGCCAGCCCATGGAGGCGGCACTATCGGCGGACCTGCCCTACCTGGAGAAGGTGGGACAGATGAACGCGATCCGCAACCAGGCCGAGGAAGCGGCGATGGCGGACCTGGTGTACTCGGTGGAGACGGAGCCCTCCAGCCTGGCCGAGGAACTGCAGGAGATGCTGAACGATCTCCCCAGCCCGGACCGTATTCCCGACCAGATCGCCCACATCTACGACCAAGCCGAGGAGATGGGCGTGGAGGTGACGGCCCTGAGCCTGAACTGGCAGGAGAAGCTGGAGTACCTGACGCGGCTACGTCCCCTGATCGAGGGAGCCGACCCGGAGAAGATGAGCGAGCCGGAGATCCGCGACCGGATCCTCCAGCTGCAGGACCTGCAGCCCCCGCAGTAGCCACCGGCGCGGCGTTCCGGCCTGAGTCCCAGGACGACCTTGCCCCTTCGGGGCAGGTGGCGCGATTCCGCGCCAACGTCGCCGCGATTGAAGTCGTCCAGGCCCTAGGCGAGGACGACAGGCAGGCCACTGCCGAGGAGCAGCAGATCTTAGCGCGCTGGTCGAGCTGGGGCGCCATTCCGCAAGTCTTCGATGAGGCCAACGAGGAGTGGGCCGAGCGGCGCGGTCACCTACGCGGCCTGCTCGGGGAGCAGGCCTGGGAGGCGGCACGCCGCACCACCGTCAACGCCCACTACACCGACGCGGCCTATGTGCGCGAAATCTGGCAGACCGTGCAGGACCTGGGCCTGACCTCGGGTCAGGTCCTGGAGCCCGGCTCCGGCGTGGGTACCTTCATCGGGATGGCCCCGGATTCAGTGGCGATGACAGGTGTCGAGCTGGACCCGACCACGGCTGCAATCTCGCAGGCCCTCTACCCGAAGGCCGCCATTCAGGCTGGATCGTTTGCCGACACGCGGCTGCCTGACGGCGTGGCTGACGGCGTGGTGGGCAATGTTCCCTTTGCGGACGTGGCCCTGTACGACCCGGTGCACAACGCGGGCAATCACGCCATGCACAACCACTTCATCATCAAATCCCTGGCGCTCACGCGACCGGGCGGGATGGTGGCGGTACTGACCTCTCGCTACACCATGGATGCCACGAACCCCGCCGCGCGGCAGGAAATGAACCACCTGGGTGACCTCGTCGGCGCGGTGCGCCTGCCCACCGGCGCCCACCAGCGCGCCGCCGGGACCGAGGCGGTCACCGACCTACTGATCCTGCGGCGGCGTCCAGACGGTGCCCCCAAGCGGGATACCTCGTGGGAGAGGGCCACGACGGTGACCGTCGATGGCGAGCCCACCAAGATCAACACCTACTTTCATACTCATCCTGAGCACGTGCTGGGGGAGATGCACCTGGAGCACGGCATGTACGGCAGCCAGACTCTCCAGGTACGCGCGGGCGACCTCCACGCGATCCCCGAGCAGCTGCATGGCGTGCTGGCCGGGGTAGTCCAGGACGCGCGCGAGCAGGGATTGGCGTTCGTTCCTTCCGGCCGGGAGGGGGAAATCGAGCTCGACACCGCTCTGGCACCCGAGGGGCAGCAGTGGGACGGCACGATCCTCACCACCGATAGCCCCGACCGATTCCATGTGGTCCAGAACGGGCTGCGCGAGCCGCTGGAGGTGCCCAGGACCCAGCGGCGGGAGTTGCACCAGTTGCTGGACTTGCGCGACCAGGCGCGCAGCCTTCTGGAAACCGAGGCGTCCACCAGAGAGGACACGCCCGAGCTGGAACAGCAGCGGCAGCAACTTCGGACGGCTTACGACACCTATGTGTCTCAGCACGGGCCGCTGAATCGCTACAGCCTACGGCGTACCGGCAAGTACGCCAAGGTGATCGACGAACTCACCGGAGAGGCCGCGCTCGATGACGACGGGCAGCCGCTGCGCGGCGAGGAAATCATGGCCCGTATCCGGCCGCCGGTGATGTACCGGTTCCGGACCGATCCGCATTATGCGCTGGTCATGGCCCTGGAGAGCTTTGACGACACTGCCCAATCGGCGGTGCCCTCCACGCTCGTCACCGAGCGTGCTATCGCACCTAGGCCCATACGTGAGGGCGCCGAAACTCCTGCCGAGGCGATCAGCCTGAGCCTGAATGAAACGGGCACAGTCGAGCTGGCACGCATCGCCGACTTGCTGGACATGGACGAGGGGCAGGCCCGTGACGAGCTGGGCACCATGGTCTACGACGACCCCACGACCGGCTCTATCGTGCACGCGCCGGACTATCTCTCCGGCGACATCTACACCAAACTCGATGCGGCACGTGAGGCAGCACTGACCGACCCGGGCTACCAGGTCAACGTCGATGCCCTCGAGCAAGCGCGGCCCGAGCCCCTCGGCCCCGCCGAGATTGAGCCCCGTCTCGGCGCGGTGTGGATCTCACCCGAGATCCACCAGCAGTTCCTTTCCGAGCTACTCGACAGCCAGGACGTAACGGTGGAGAACCCGTTGCCAGGACAGTGGCGAGTACAGCGGGGCACTGCAGGACTAGCCGCCACAGAGCAATGGGGTACCGAGCGGCGCCCAGCCGGCAAACTGAGTGAGACGCTGATGAATCAGCGCCCGGTGGTGGTCTACGACCATTACAAGGATAGTGACGGGCGCACCCGCTCGGTTATCAACCCGACGGAGACCGAGGCCGCCGCCGGCAAGGCGGAGGAGCTGCAGACACGGTTCAGTGAGTGGGTATGGGAAGACCCGCAGCGCGCCACAGCCCTCGCGGCAGAGTACAACCGCCGATTCAACGCCGTCCGGTTACGCGACTACTCCCAGGCGGGTGAATACCTGTCTCTGCCCGGACTGGCCGAGACTTACACGCTCAGGCCGCATCAGCGCGCCGCCGTGGCCCGCATGATATCCGAGCCCACCGCCGGATTGTTCCACCAGGTCGGAGCAGGAAAGACCCTAGAGATGGTGGTCGGCGCCGCCGAGATGCGCCGCATGGGACTTGTGCGCAAGCCCACCGCCGTGGTGCCCAATCACATGCTCGAACAGTTCACCCGCGAGTGGCTGCAAGCATATCCCCAGGCGCGCATTCTGTCCGCCTCCAGCGCAGACCTCGAAGGTGACAAGCGGCGCCTGTTCGTGGCCCGCGCGGCCACCAATGACTGGGACGGCATCGTGCTCACCCACGACGCCTTCAAACGCATCGGCACGTCCCCACAAACTCAGGCCGACTACATCGACCGCCAACTGGCCATCCTGCGCGAGAGCCTGGACAACGCCCGCCAGCACGGAACCAAGGCCAGCGTGAAGCAGATCGAGAAACTCATCATGACCAAGGAGGCCGACTATAAGAAGAAGCTCGACACCCCCCGCGATCCCGGCGTGATGTTCGAGGATACGGGAATCGACTATCTCTTTGTCGATGAGGCCCATACCTACAAGAATCTGGAGACAGTCTCCAGCATCCCTGATGCCAATATCGGCGGTAGCGGCCGGGCCACCGACCTGCACATGAAGCTGGAGTACCTACGCAGCCAGCACGGGCCGCGCGTGGCCACGATGGCCACCGCCACGCCCCTGGCCAACAGCATCACTGAGGCGCACGTGATGCAGCGGTACCTACGCCCGGACCTACTGGAAAAGGCCGGGGTCACCTCCTTCGACGGGTGGGCGGCCACCTTCGGTAAGACCGTCACTCAGATCGAGATGGGACCCGCCGGCGGTTTCCGGCAGAAGACCCGCTTCGCCAAGTTCCAGAACGTGCCCGAGCTGCTGCGAATGTGGCACACCTTCGCAGACGTCAAGACCGCCGCCGATCTCGACCTACCCACGCCCGAGATCGCCCCGCGATCCAGTGACGGGCAACCAGCCGTGGAGACGATCTCCATCCAGCCGACCGCGGAGTTGCAGGACTACATCGCCGACATCGGCGACCGTGCCCAAGATGTCGCCGAGCATAACGTCGACCCGCAGGACGACAACATGCTCAAAATCTCCGGCGACGGCAGGAGAGCCGCCCTGGACCTTCGCCTCGTCGCCGGGGAAGAACCACCCACCGGGCAGGTCAAGCTCGACGCCGTGGCCGATACCATCGCCGGCCACTGGAGCACCACCCGAGACAACCAATACAGCGACGCCACCGGCCAGATCAGCCCCGTCCCTGGAAGCCTGCAACTGGTCTTCTGCGACCTGGGCACCCCCTCTGATACACAATGGGACGCCTACCACGAGCTGAAGTCGCAGCTCGTGGAACGCGGACTGCCCCCTGATGAGGTCCGATTCATCCACGAGGCCAAGAACGACGCCGAAAAAGCCCGCCTCTTCGCCGCCGCGCGCGGCGGGCATATCTCAGTCCTGATGGGCTCCACACAGAAGATGGGCATGGGCACCAACGTGCAAGACAGAGTCAGCGCGCTGCACCATATCGACTGCCCGTGGCGGCCAGCCGACGTGGAGCAGCGCGAGGGACGGGCCATCCGCCAAGGCAACCAAAACCACGAGGTGGCCATGTACCGGTACGTAGTCGAGGAATCTTTCGATGCCTACTCCTGGCAGACCGTTGCGCGCAAAGCCGAGTTCATCGCCCAGGTGATGCGCGGAGACCTGGACGTGCGCGAGATCGACGACATTGGCGACACCGCACTGTCGGCCACCGAGGCCAAGGCAATCGCTTCAGGCAATCCTCTGCTGTTGGATAAGGCCGAGGCCGACGCGGACCTACAGAAGCTTCAGCGCCAGGAGCGCGCACATCACCGTGCCCAAGCCAGCCTGGAATACCAGCGGCGCACCGCCTCTGAGTCCATCGACACGCTGACCGCTCAGGTCGACCAACTGGACCAGGCCGAGGGCCGCTCCCTCGATACGGCCGGCGAGGCGTTTTCAATGACCATCGGCGACCACACGTACACCAAGCGAGCCGAGGCCGCAGAGGCACTCTCTGCTCGGCTCCTGGACCGTGCCGCATGGGCCGGACAGGCCGACCAGGTGGCTACCGTCGGTGGCCACGCACTGATCGCCGAACGGGTCAGTAGCCGGTTCGTCAACGGCTACGAATTTTCGTTGCAGGATGTGCCGCGATCCGGCAGCACGCACACCCTCGATGCGGCCCTCGAGGGCAACATCGGGCTGATCCGTCAGTGTGAGAACAAGGTCCGCGATATTCCGAGGAATCGCACAGCAGCCCAGGCAGAACTCGACCGAGCCCACCGCACTGTGGAGCAGGCCGACGAACGCCTCGGCCGGCCGTTCCCTCATGCCGAAGCACTCGACGCTGCACGCGCACGAGTGGCCGATATCGACAGTCAGCTAGCTGGGCCAACCAGTACTGACGAAATACACGCTGGCGCCACTGCCTCAGCTTCCCAGGAGCATGCGCACGAGGCGGCCCCAACTGGTGGGCATGAGCCGACCCGCACCCGCTCCTCCGTCGCGGCGGCGGCGTTCCCTGTTCCTCCAGGCCAGTCGAATATGCCCGGCTCTGCAGCGGCGGCGCGGCGCGGGCGTGCGAGTGGTCATGGCCGGGGCTCGTCCATCGAGCGTGAGTAGCTCATGCGGTCTAGCCCGTGCATGGGGTCGGTGGGGCGGAGCCG
>Ga0079226_10003326_pt1 | contig 12340 bp, 17 predicted proteins | sample Poulit2014_FD_76345 | JGI IMG/M metagenome (GOLD analysis project Ga0079226, IMG submission 76345) | Agricultural soil microbial communities from Georgia to study Nitrogen management - Poultry litter 2014 | ecosystem: Environmental > Terrestrial > Soil > Agricultural land | place: USA: Georgia... | reverse complement strand
GATTGCTTGCTTTCATTATAGGCCTATAATATGATATGAACAGAAAAACTCTAAAAAACTGACAACTTAATTAAATGGAATGTAATTTTATATGATAATGGAGTGAACGAATGTGAAAGTTATTTTTTCCGGTATTCAACCTAGTGGGCTCCCGACAATTGGAAACTATCTCGGAGCCATTCGACAATTTGTACAACTACAAGAAAATAATGATTGTTACTTTTGCGTGGTTGATCAACATGCAATTACAGTTCCTCAAGATCCAAAAGAGCTAAATGAGAATACACGCTCATTAGCAGCCCTTTATCTTGCTTCTGGATTAGACCCAGAAAAAGCTACCCTATTTATCCAGTCGGAAGTTCCTGCACATACCGAATTAAGCTGGCTTATTCAAACTTTTACATATATGGGCGAACTAGAACGAATGACTCAATTTAAGGACAAGGCTGATGGAAGAAGTGCCGTTTCATCTGCATTATTTACTTATCCGACATTAATGGCGGCTGATATTTTATTATATAATACAGATATTGTTCCCGTCGGCGATGATCAAAAACAACATTTAGAACTGACTCGTGATGTAGCAGAACGATTTAATAACCGCTACGGAGATACCCTTGTCGTCCCAGACATTCAAATTCCTGAAGTGGGGGCGCGTATTATGTCATTACAAGAGCCGACGAAAAAGATGAGCAAGTCAGATGAAAATGTCCGCTCATTCGTATCGATGTTAGATACGCCGAAACAAATTGAACGAAAAATAAAAAGTGCCGTGACGGATTCGGACATGGAAATTAAATTCGATCGTGACAATAAACCAGGTGTATCTAATCTCCTATCTATCTATGCAAGTTGTAAAAATCAATCTATAGAGGAAACTGAAGCGCATTTTTCAGAAAAACGTTATGGAGATTTAAAAACTGAAGTTGCTGAGGCAGTTCTAGAAGTGATCGAACCTATTCAAGAGAAATATGAAAAACTTATTACATCCCCTGAACTCGATGATATTTTAATTGATGGTGCTAAAAAGGCGAATAATGTGGCTGAAAAAACATTAGAAACAGTGAAACAAAAAATGGGCCTCGGTCGATAATAGGCCCTACATTATTTATATAAACTTTTATCAGGTAAAGAAAATCAGTTTATTTCTGGTTTTCTTTATTTTTATATAACGATTGTTCCTCATTCCATTCGTTTTTTAACATAGGATAACCTCTAATTAATTGACTCAAAAATTTTTCATGATGTGCTGACCAACCATCTAAGGCCTGTTCATACAGTCGCTGCCAAATTTCATCAATTGACAGTTCTTTCGTATATCGTAATGCATTTGTCCGCTCCCATTCCGATAACCAATACGATATTTCTTTTTTATTTTCTGTTTGTTTTAGTTGGTCTAAACAAATGAACAAAATTTTCTTCAGTGTACGTTCGCGCCGTGTTAACCCTATAACAAACTTCTCTTGCAACTGCCAAATATATTTTTTAGTCGTTAAATTATCTTCCCTAGGTCTAGGTAACTCAAATGTTAACTTATTAATTTTCCCACACATTTCAATCACTTGACGTTCTTGTCGTGGTATTAATCTACTCTTTCGTAAAGGCATCTCATAACCGTTTGTATCAATGGCTAATACATCGTTTCCGTTAGTGATGATACAAGCATATGCGACTACTCGTCGGCCATACCCTTTTCGAATGTACGTTTTTTTATGTATTGATTTCAATAGCTGATTAGGCAATGGGAATAACCCGTTCTCAATAGTGTTAAATAATTGCTCAGTTATGTATAATACGGGTATTTGATCAATCATTTCGATATTATCTTGCTTTCGCCATTCATGATAAGGATAAACGTTATATCCCTTTTCTTCCCCATCAAACCAATTAACCCAAATGTCGTATAAATAATGCATATTTTCCCCTCGCTTATTATCTATTTGTCATCATTATGACCAATTGGGAAAAATATTATTCGATTATACGCACTATTGATTATCTACGGATTTCCCGTACCGATGAATCGCAATAAATATAAGGATAAGTCCGACAGGGAGAAAATAACATTCAATACGCATCCTTATGAACATAAAGTATTCAATCCAAGATATGCCTGCCGGTAAAAAGTTCATATAGGCTATAATTGTAACTCCACCTGCTACAGCTAGTCCAAAACCAATTAAAAATAAAAAAATAATAGCGATTATCTTTCCCTCCCTTAACTTGTCCATCAATGTAGTTTATGAAAATATTGATACTGATATGTTATTAAGAGGGAAAATAAAAAAGCATAGGAATAAATCCTATGCCCTAAGCTATGTTCTGTTATTCATATTTTTTAAATAGTAATGTCGCATTATGACCACCGAATCCAAATGAGTTACTCATAACGACATCGACTATTTGTTTTCTTGCTTCATTCGGAACGTAATCGAGGTCACAGTCTTCATCCGGAGTTTCATAATTGATTGTTGGAGGAATAACGTCTTCATCAATTGATTTGACAGAAAGTATAGCCTCTACCCCTCCCGCTGCTCCGAGTAAATGACCTGTCATCGATTTAGTAGATGATACGGCCAATTCGTATGCATGTTTTCCAAAAACATTTTTAATTGCCGCTGTTTCATATTTATCATTCATTTCCGTACTAGTACCATGCGCATTAATATAATGTACTTCTTCCGGTGAAACATCCGCATCATCTAAAGCCATTTGCATCGCGCGAACTGCCCCCTCACCATTTTCCGCAGGTGCGGTAATATGATAAGCATCTCCTGTTGCTCCATAGCCGATAATTTCCGCATAAATTTTTGCGCCGCGTTCAAGTGCCTTATCTAATGATTCTAAAACGATAATTCCCGCCCCTTCACCCATGACGAATCCATCACGATTTTTATCAAACGGACGGCTTGCACTTTGTGGATCTTCATTCATAGATAAGGCTTTCATCGAAGAAAATCCAGCAAACGCCATATTCGTAATTGGTGATTCTGTTCCACCTGTAATCATATAATCGACATCACCACGTTGAATCGCCTTGAATGCATCACCAATTGAATTAGCACCGGAAGCACATGCAGTTACAGTACAAGAGTTAATTCCTTTAGCACCTAACTGAATTGATACTTGACCTGCTGCCATATCAGGAATAAGCATCGGTACGAAAAAAGGACTTACACGACGGTATCCTTTATCAATAAAACGACGGACTTGTTCTTCATAGGTGTCCATACCACCAATTCCACAACCAATCCAGACGCCAACTCGGTCTGCATTACTATCATCTATCGTTAAATTAGCATCTTCTACAGCCATTTTTGAGGCGACGACAGCATATTGGGTAAATAAATCCATTCGACGAGTTTCCTTACGATCAATATAGTCTGACGGATCAAAATCTTTCACTTCCGCAGCTACTTTGACGGGGAATTGATCTTTATCAACCCTCGTAATATAATCGATTCCTGATTTACTATTTAAGATGTTATCCCACATCGTTTGTGCATCGTTTCCTACAGGTGTTACCGCACCTATTCCGGTAACAACTACTCTATTCTTCTTCATCGTTTAATAAGCCTCCTTGCATATAAAAACCTTTCCGTTTTTACACACGAATATAATATCATAAGCTATCATTTTTATCTCTAGTTTATACAACTTTTAAAAATGGACGGTTATTTCCCCCACCTTAAGGCAACTGCACCCCACGTAAGGCCGCCACCGAAACCGACAAGTACAACTACATCTCCGTCATTAATATTACCATTTTGAACGGACTCTGATAAAGCGATTGGAATAGAGGCCGCTGAGTTATTCCCGTATTTGTGAATTGTTTTTGCCATTTTTTCTTCACTAATACCAATTCGTTGGCGAGCAGCTTCCATGATTCGAATATTCGCCTGGTGTGGCACTAAATAGTCGACGTCATCTTTACTTAAACCAGCTTTTTCAACGACGTTAATGGTTGATTGTGGCATTTGTCTAACCGCAAACTTAAATACTTCGCGTCCATTCATATATAAGTACCCATCATCTTTTTGATATAAGTTAGGACCACCTGTACCATCAGCGCCGAGTTCAAATGATAAAACCCCTTTACCTTCTGAAACTTTACCCATTACGGCTGCGCCTGCTCCATCACTTAATAGTACAGCTGTATTTCTGTCGGTAAAATCGGTTATTTTTGATAGTTTGTCAGCACCGACAATTAAGATTTTTTCATAAGCACCGTTGCCGATAAATTGTTGAGCAGTTATCATTGCATACATAAAACCAGCGCAAGCGGCACCGAGATCCATGGCTGCTGCTTTCTTTGCACCTAAACGCTCTTGCAACATCGCCGCTACCGAGGGAAACGGTGTATCCGCTGTAACTGTAGCAACTAATATTAAATCTAGCTCTTCCGCCGTTACGTCAGCATTTTCTAAAGCTAATTTTGCAGCTTCAAATGCCATATGTGAAGTATGTTCATCATCTTTCGCGAATCGTCTTTCTTCTATTCCTGTACGTGATTTAATCCATTCATCTGTCGTATCTAGTCTTTGTTCAAAATCTTTATTAGTCGTTACTTCTTCTGGTAAGTAATGACCGACCCCTAACACTCCTACACCCATATCGCCATCTCCTTTTATTTCATTTTATAAAAGTTCTTTATTTTCAATTAAAAGCTTATACTATGACTTGGTTATAACATTAAGCTATTTCCGCCCTTCTTGCAAGGGATATTCATTGTTTTTGTCAATTAAACAGTAGCGTTTTTTCATCATCTATTTATGTTTTATTTAATTGGATTATATTAATTGCGAAACTTACTATATACACTTTTGGGACGGTACTATAAAAACTTACTAAATTGGTAAACATAGGAGTGAGACGTTTAATTTTAAACTAATTTATTATATCCCTTATTTAATCACACTGAAATTTTCAATTCTATGTACAAGTGAAATTATCTCTATTCAAAAATCAATCTTAAGTTCCAAATTATACCACTATTTGAACTAAATCATAAAGCTGTTTCATAGATTTAATTAACCTGTCGATTAATTGCATATGTGGTGTAAATACTAAAATTATGTAGAAGCAATTTGATGAAATTGGTCGTTAAATATACACACATAAACCGGGTCATAATTAACTTGTCTCTCATCCTTATTTATATATATGTGTTTTAAAATATGTTATTATTTGAATTAAATATTATTTATTACATCATTTGATCTCAGGGGGACTTATCCAATATGCGAAAACTTATACATATATTTTCTCTCACATTAATCATCTTCGCTTTTAGTGTTGGGTGTTCAAATAAGGATGAATCCGTACTTAATGATGACGATACGCAAGAAAACCAAGAAGCGACGGATGAGGGTAATAGGGATGCGTCTACAGAAGATAAATCCGTCACGTCTGAAGATGAATTAATAAAGCAATTGATTGATATTAAAAACGATAGTAGTATCACTGTTTTAGTAAATAAATTTAATAACCTAAGTGAATCTTACATTCCCGATGATTTAGTTACGGTTTCGGTTCCTACCATTTTGGAAAATCCAGAAGTTAATCAGTTAAGGGAAGAAGCTTCACAAGCATTAAGCGACATGTTCGCTGCAGCTGAACAAGAAGATTTATTTCTTTTTGCTAGATCTGGATATCGGTCATACAATACTCAAATTCATTTATTTAATAGCTATGCTGAGCGTCACGGTGAAGAAGCAGCTAATCAATACAGTGCTAGGCCTGGCTATAGTGAACACCAAACAGGATTAGTGATGGACGTAACGAGCGAGTCTGTTCAGTTTGAATTAACCGAACATTTTGGAGAAACGCCTGAAGGTAAATGGATTGTAGATCATGCATATAAATATGGTTTTATCATACGTTATCCAAAAGGAAAGGACGATATTACCGGTTATATTTATGAACCTTGGCATTTACGGTATTTAGGCAAAGAGGTTGCTGAATCCGTTCATCATAGCAACCTAACATATGAGGAGTTTTTACTCGATAGGGAGATTATCAATGACTTACAATTCGAAAAAGAATAAACAACGGCGTACCCTATGGCTGTTTATTATCACGACGCTTGTGCTAACGCTCGGTATCGTTATTACTATTTATTTAAATAATGCCTCTTATCTAGCTAATGATAACGACCAGAATGAGGTAGAAAGTGATTCGCCGACTAAGGCGGAAGTCAGTACAGAAGAAACAAGGCCTAATTCGGAAGTTCTTATTGCAGCTATTGGTGACATTATGTTTCACGGCGACCAGCTAAAAAGTGCCTATAATAGTAGTGATAACTCATATGATTTTAAACCTATGTTTGCAGATGTAAAGCCATTATTAACTGATCCAGACATGACTATTGCTAATTTTGAAACCACTTTAGCAGGGGCTTCGCATGGATATAGTGGATTTCCACTTTTTAATTCCCCAGATGAAGTAGCGGATGCCATTTTAGATTCAGGGGTCGATATTCTTACAACAGCTAACAATCATAGCTTAGACACTAATAGCGATGGGGTAAAGCGAACAGTAAATGTATTAAGAGAAAAAGGGTTTCAAACTGTCGGAACTTATGCAGAAGAACCGTCTTCTAGAGTGTTAGTCCATGAAGTGAATGATATTACGTTTGGAATACTATCTTATACAGAAAGTACGAATGGGTTAGGTGATCAGTACTCTCCCGATGAATTAGATGCGATGATAAATTTAATGACAAAAGAAAATATCGAGCGTGATATTAATGATGCGAAACGATTAGATGTTGACTTTATCATTAGTTTTATGCATTGGGGAGAAGAATATATGAGTGAACCTAATGACAAACAACTTGAATATGCACAGTTTATGGCAGAGAATGGGGTTGATTTAATCCTCGGTAGCCATCCACATGTGATTCAAAAAACGGATACAATTAAAACGGAAGAACATGAAACATTCGTCATCTACTCTATGGGGAACTTCATCTCAAACCAACGAGCAGAAACGTTAGGTGAGAATTTTGCTCGAACAGAAGATGGTATTATTATTTATTTTAATATTGAAAAAGATCATGGGTTAGATGAAACACGTATTACAGCTGTCGACTTTATTCCGACCTGGGTTTATAGGGCGAATGATTCGGAGACAAATAGATTAACATATCGCGTCTTACCAATTGCGGACTTTTTATCAAGTAGTGAAATCGATGACTCGTTTAAAGTTAGAATGGAACGATCATACGAAGAAACAATGTCATTGATGTCTCCTTAGTACTGATTGCACGTTTAATGCACAGGCGATTATGAATAAAACCTTAAAGATCCCCGCCACTGTCAAGATTTTTCAGTTTAGTATTATGTTGGATTTTCTTTGTTATGTGATAATATGCGATTGTTGATAATCCAGGTAAACATTTAATTTCTTTCACTTTTAAAATATATTTGTTAAAATGAGTATGTAGAGATAGTTCGAACATTTTGTAAAAATTGAGGTGGATACAATGAGATTTCTCGCAACGATATTTTGGTCACTTTTAATTGGGGGAGCGATTGCTTACGTTTTATCAAGTATGGGTAATGAGACTTTTAATTTAGTGCAATCTTTAACCTTTTCAGCAATTAGCTTCGTCGGAATTTTAGCAGTTGATATTGCCTTAAAAGCAGCACCAGTAGTTAAATAGTACATAAAGAAGCACCCTTTCCGACTTAAAATATGGTAGGGTGCTTACTTATCTATTGAATAGTTACGGTGAATCATTCAGCCCCCACTAACCGGAGGGATAAACGCAACAGTGTCTCCCGCATAAATAATTGTATCCTCGGTTGCATATTCCTCATTTACTGCCACCATCGCTTCTTCTAATAAATGCGCAATTTCATATTTGTTTAAATAGTGTTGCTTTAAATCGGTAAGCGAAATACGATCAGCCTCGATTGTTATTTTAGCCTTACCTACTTCTTCTTGCATTTGGGCAAAAAACAATATGTTAATCATCGATTCATTCCTCCTCATATTGAATTGTGCCTTGTTGATTACCTATCCACTTTGACCCATCCGCCCAGTGTTCCTTTTTCCAAATCGGAACAATTTGTTTAATCCGATCTATCGCATAGCGACTCGCCTTAAATGCGGCATCTCGATGTGGCGTAGAAACTGCGATTGCTACTGCTACTTCAGATATATGTAACCGCCCAATTCGATGAGCGATGGATACATTTGCCTCTGGCCATTTTGCCATAATTTCATCACATATCTGGTGTAATTGTTTTTCTGCCATCGGTATGTATGCTTCATATTGTAAAAACAACGTACGTTTATCGTTTGTAAACTCTCTTGTGATACCGATAAAAGTTGCGACAGCACCCGCTTCCGGACGGATCACATTTTCGATACATTGATTTATTGTAATTGGTTTTTCTGTAATCGCTATATGACGCATACAATCACTCTTTTCGTTATGGATAAAATAATAAACTTTTTATTATTATATGATAGCCGCTTCAGAAATAATTCGTAAATACCTTCCTATTTAAAAGCGAAATCACTTTAGCCGTTTCCTTTATTATAATAAAAAAGGTTGATCCAATTTAGCGTTGAATCAACCATCTGTTTTTTCATTTAATCTGGGATTCCTAAAGCAATTTTCGCATAACGTGACATTCTTTCCTTACCCCACGGTGGGTCCCATACGATATTTACTTTCGTATCCTTAACTTCCGGAATATCTGCTAATACACGTTTAATATCTGCTTCGATATGCCCTGCTAATGGACAGCCCATTGATGTTAACGTCATCGTAACAGTACACAGCCCATCCTCATCAAGATCTACATCATATATTAAACCTAGATTAACTATATCTATTCCTAATTCGGGATCAATCACATTTTCGATAGCGCCCAACAAGTTTTCCTTCAATAATTCATTCATTTGAAAATAACCTCCTTCACACTTCTACTTCCTATTTAATCATATTTTCACTTATTTTGAAATCTTTATAACCGATTATCAAACCATTCTGCAGTTTTTTCTATCGAGAGTTTAGATATATTGTGGATTCGTTCTTCCTCCGCAATAAACTGCACATTTTCTGTTTGATTGTCGTTAGTTAATGTATTATAAAATTTCCTACTATCTTCTACAGGCACAATCTCATCGTTTTCCCCATGCCAAATCAATAATGGTCTTTCTTTTAATTTGTTGAGTTGTTTTGTAATATCGACTTGTTCAATTTGTTTCTTAAGTTCTTTTCCTTCTTGGGTCGATAAATCAACCGAATCTTGCGCTCTTTTGGTTACATACGGTGTACCCATTAAAACCGCTGCAGACTTTATCCACTCATACTTACATAATGCAGCATATGTTATCATACCACCCATGCTCGTGCCGCCAAGACCTAATTTATCTTCTAAAATATATTGCCTATCTTGTAAATATGATTTGATCATGTTAATCTCTTCAACAGCCTGAATTACGATGTTCCAAAATGTCTGCCCATGCTCAACGGGTCCTTTCGTAATTGCCCTTTCACCGTGTAAAGGAGCATCTGGTAAAATAACACGTAATCCTTTTTCAGCTATTTTATAAGCAATCGTTAAACTGCTTTCTTTTTCCCCATTAAAGCCATGATAGTAAACCACTGTCGGTAGTGGTTGTTTTTTTAATGATTGTTTCACAACTTGTAACGTCGGAATGTAATTTATTTTATTACGCTCAATCAAAATCATTTTATATCGCCCTCTTTTTCTATTTAATCATTATTATCGTAAATCATCGCATATTTTGCAACTTTATTTTTGTTCTTAGTGGAGATGTGTCATTCTTTTTGATAAACTAACAAGAACGAGGTGATTTTTTTGGTTCAACGTTATTTAATCGCAATTGATTTAGACGGTACTTTATTGAACAATAATAGACAAATTTCAACGTATTCAAAAGTAATCATTCAGAAACTAATCGAACAAGGACATCATGTTGTTATTGCAACAGGACGCTCTAACCGAATGAGTATTTTATATTATAATGAGTTAGGATTGCGGACACCGCTTATCAACTCTAATGGTGCCGTGATTCATCATCCGAATGATAAAAACTGGGGAACATACCATCATCCTCTCGATATGAAAACAGCCCAAGATATTATTGAAATTAGTTTCAGTTTAAATTCAAGAAACTTACTAGCCGCTGTACATGATAATGTACTCGTTGAGCGGTTTGATGAACATATTATGGACTTTTATAACTCTGGTAGTACTGATTCAGGAGTTGTCACTATTGGGTCTTTAAAAGATGAGTTAAAAGAAGACCCCACACTAATGTTAGTATATCCTCACTTTGATAAGCTGGATAAATTGACTGATTATTTGAATGATATCCATGCCGAAGTAATAGATCATCGAAATTGGGGAGAGCCATTTCATATTATAGAAATTATGAACAAAAGTATGAACAAAGCAGTAGCTGTTAAAAAAGTAGCCGAGTTTTACGGTGTTCCGCGAGAACGTATTATGGCATTTGGTGATGAAACAAACGATTTACACATGCTTGAATATGCCGGAATTGGTGTAGCGATGGAAAATGGGGTTGATGCAGCGAAAAACGTTGCAGATCATATCACAAAATCGAATGAAGATGATGGAGTTGCTGTATTTTTAGCCGATTACTTCAATATTAAACAATCGATTGAAGTATAGTAATTTCTATTATGTGAAAAGTAAATCGCAGAAGGCAAGTCAACTTCCATAATTTACAAAGTATATATAACTTTTCCGTACCACATATTAATGGTGAGCGTTTAATAGACGTTCACCTTTTTTTATCGTAATTGGGAGGTGCAACATGGAGAAATACAATCCCGATGCCGAACGAAAACATGCAAAACGACAGAGAGAAGAGACATCGGATAACGAATCGTTGCAAATGGATAATAAGGCAGAACAAAGTAAGCAAACGATTGAGCAGGATACAAAACGGAAACGTGAAGAAATTAAGAATAGTACGATTGGAGGTTTTTGAGTTGGAACAACAAAATCTTTTTGAAAAAGCAAAATCAATGATGACTAATTTCACAAGTGACAATAGCAATCAAACTGAAAATACTGATGTCATCAAACGTGCCATTCAAGCAGCCTATTCAGTAGCATCACCTGAGGAGAAAGAGGAACTCGAACAATTTGAACGCCAATTAAATGAACTCAAATAATATAAGACATCATTTTTTGACACAAAATACCCTGAGCTGAAAGTAAAACATTAGAATTACTTTTGGCTTGGGGTCTTTCGCGTGTAGAAATGGTTTTTTTATAAGAAATATGGTACATTTGAAGTGAATGATGTTAGTTTTAATATTCATAGATGGAGGGATATTATGTCAGTTCGACCTGAAGCAACACCTAATCCAAATGCACTTAAATATACAACCGATCGAATCATGTTTGAAGGTACTGATAGTATTTCTGTTCTACCTGGGGATACAAGTGAATATGAAATTCTAAACGATTTAATGGAAATTGATGGTGTCGATAATGTGTTCGGCTATCAAAACTTTATTACAGTCACTAAATTCTTTGATGTCGAATGGGATGAGATTAATAATCAAGTGATAGACGTGTTTAAAAAGCACGGGTTCGAATAAACTGTGTGAAATACGGTGGCGTAATGGCCACCATTTTTATTTTATGTAATCATCGCCGTGAAGTGAACGATATGGAATCAGATAACTAAACATATTTCGTATCATCTCGTCTCTTTGTTTGTTCAAATTTCCCCCTATCATGGTGAAATTTCCAAAGTATTATTCGTTAAGGCTGGGGGGGTTTGTGATTAATTTCACACATAAACTGAACATAACTTTTTATTTTTATGCCATAAAATTTGTTTTGAAATAACTTACTAGTAAGGATGATTGCACCATGAAGCAACGTTTCATTCATATTGCGTATTTTTTCTTTTTTTTAACGGCTTTATCCGGCGCCTGGATGAGGTTAAATCTTTTTGTTGATACATCCTCATTTATTCCCTACACTAATCTCTTACACGCACATTCACATATAGCCGTTCTCGGATGGACTTTTTTTGGGGTTTTCATTCTGTTTGCTGTTTTAATGAACAAACAATCAAGTAAATTTGTTACATATTTAGCTATTTCACTTTTCCTCGTGACCGGTGCAATGTTTATCGCTTTTTTAATGCAAGGATATGCACTTTATTCAATTATTTTTTCTACCATTCATCACTAGCGTTGCATAAACGTAATTAGAATGTTCTGAAAATAACTTATTTCTAAATAAGTTAAAAAGATAAACAACCTACTAAAGATGGCACTGTCCATTTGGTAATAATATACAATTAAACT
>Ga0079226_10003325_pt1 | contig 12341 bp, 12 predicted proteins | sample Poulit2014_FD_76345 | JGI IMG/M metagenome (GOLD analysis project Ga0079226, IMG submission 76345) | Agricultural soil microbial communities from Georgia to study Nitrogen management - Poultry litter 2014 | ecosystem: Environmental > Terrestrial > Soil > Agricultural land | place: USA: Georgia... | reverse complement strand
CGGCTGCTCGTCCATGATCTGGCGGGCGAAGTACGCGTTGAAGCGCCAGAAGTCGATCAGCTCGCACGCGGCATCGATCTCGGCCTGCTGGACCGTCTTGCCTTGACCCAGCATGGTCGCGGCGTTGAGGGTCTGGCGCCAGGGCCCGGCTGCCAGCTCGGCGGCACGCAGAATGATGGCGACTCGCTCGTCGAACGGCATCGCCCGCCACTGGGGCGCCGCGTCGTTCGCGGCGGCTATCGCCCGACGTGCGTCGGCGGCGTTGGAGTTCTTCATCACGCCGAGTACGTGACGGTGCGCGTGCGGTTGCACGACCTTGATCCGCCGACCACCTCCCATCGCCGACTCGCCACCGACGGTGTTGGTCAGCTCGTGCTGGTCGGACTGGAGGTCCTTGAGCGTCTCCTCGAGCTCGACGCGCTCGGGATTGCCCGGCGCGTACGTGAGGACGGGTTCGTTCACGGGGTGGGGACCTCGCGTACTGGCATCCATGAGCCCAGCATGGCACTTCACCGGCGCCTTCTCCACCGCCCCGATTCCGTCTCGCCACGCCCTGCGTGGCGCTCTTGCCACATCCGTGGGTCGTGTTCCGGGTCGGAACGTAGGTGGATCATCGCGGCCCGATGGTGATGGATTGTGGGGGTCGCGACCCCCACCGATCATAAAGATCGGCTCCCGTGGCAACCGCCGGTGTGTCGGGTCAATCGCGAAGACTCCCCAAGCCAGCTGACTGCCTCCGCGCGTGGCCGCCGTCTTTTCCCAGCCCCAGAATCACCGAACCCCGACTGCGCACGGCACCACGTGCAAGCCGATCCCGCGTCCGACCCACGGACCCGACAGGCGAGCCATATTTGTTACCTTAATACATAGTGAACTATCATCACTATATGTACGACGATCGCTACGACGAAGCCCTCGACCAGATCCTGGAACTCACGGTTCTACTCAACGAGGACATGACCGGCGCACTCGCCGACATCGGGCTGACCACCTCGCGCGTACGCCTGGTGTGGACGCTGCACCAGGTCGGGCCATCCACCCAGAAAGCACTCGCCGAGGCGATCGACGTCAGCGCGCGCAACGTCACCGGGCTCGTCGACGCCCTGGTCGAGACCGGCTTCGTCACGCGAGAGCCGCATCCGCACGATCGCCGCGCATCGCTCGTCACCCTGACCGAACACGGCACGGCCACCGTGAACGACCTCGAACGACAGCAGCACGAACTCGCGCACCAGCTCTTCGCCGACATGTCCCCCCGCCGGTACAACGGCCTCGTCAAGGGCATGGCCGACGTACTCGACCGCTTGCGAGCACTGATCGCGGCCAGCAAGGAGTGACGACGATGTCGATCCGTTCCGCCGCGTACGTTGCGTACCGCGTCGTCAGGTACGAGATCCGCCTCTACATCAGCTTGGCGCGTTGGCTCGCGCGACGCCCGAGCATCCCCGGCGACGACGTGCCGATCGGGTACGCCAAGGCGACCACGCCCGTGGTGTGGCTGTGGATCTTTGCGTCCGCTCTCGAGATCCCGCTGATCCATGTCCTCGTCTCGTGGGACACGATCCGCATCATCGGCCTCGCCGTCGGGGTCTGGGGCCTGATCTGGATGCTGGGGCTCCTCGCCAGCCTGCATGTCTACCCGCACCTGCTCGACGCGTCGCGACTGCGGGTACGCAACGGCGCCTCCATCGATGTCGCCGTGCCCTGGGAGGCGATCGGCTCGCTCACGGCGCGCCGCGGCGACCTTCCGTCGTCGGCTCGTTCATTCCAGCCCGAGCAGACCGAACGCGGAACACACCTGCGCATCGGCGTGTCGGGGCAGGTCAACGTTCACGCGAGTCTCGCAGCGCCGTTGACGGTGAAGACTCCGCATGGCCCGATGGAGATCGTCGAGCTGAGCTTCCTCGTCGACGAGCCGCGCGCCTTCGTCACCCAGGCGCGCGAGTACACAGAATCGGTCAGCCGAGCTCCATGATCAGGTCGCTGAGCTCCTGGGTGGCGTACCAGCCGAGCTCGTCGGCGGCGGACGGGCCGACATGGAACGACGCAACCCGGTCGAGCACGACATCACCGACGGCCTCCACCACGCCGGGTGTCGAGCCTTCGGTTGCCTCGACGTCGGCCGCGATCACGATCGCCGTGTCACCAGAGCAGTCCTCGGCCGCGGCCATCATCGCCGCGAACTCGAGCTCCTCCTCGTCGGCCTCGGGGTACTCCGCGGCCAGCGACCGCGTCGCCGCGTACGCCACCGGCGCGCTGACCGCCTCGCCCGTCGCCAGCGCACGCAGGTCGACGAGCGTCGCCGACACGTACACCCGCATCATCGGGGATCCGCCTTCTCGCCGCGGCCGGATCGGGACGGTCGCGCTCTACCGCGCGGAGCGCGCGTATGACTCGCCCCGGCCGAGTCGACCAGCTCGACGAGCGCCTCCTCGATGCACTGCGCGAGTATGTCGGCATCGGGGATCGCATCGCGGTCGGTGACGATGCCGTAGCAAACCGAGCCGTCGTACGACGTCACGCCGATCGACAGGGCGCGCTCGGCCGCCAGCGGCAATGCGGGGTACGACTCGAGCACCTTCGCGCCCGCCATGTACATCGACTCCTGCGGCCCTGGCACGTTGGTCACCGCGAGATGGAACGACCGCTTCGGCTGGGTATCGGCGACCCGCGACCCGACGGCGTGGAAGGTCGTCGGGGCGAAGCCGGGTAGCGCGGCGAGCTGGTTCGCCGCGACCGCGAGACCGGTCTCGCGGTGCGCCTTCAGCGCATACGAAACCTGGTGCAGGCGTACGACCGGATTGCCTTCGCCGACGGGCAACGACAGCAGCTTGCCGCGGACCGCGCTGCCGAGCGAGGTGGGGATCTCGTCGTCGTCACCATTCTCTGCGACGACCGACATGGGCACCAGAGCCCGGAAGCGCGTCGCGGCCGAGATGTGTTCGGCTCGGGTGAGCAGCCAGGACCGCAGCCCTCCTGCGATCACGCTGAGCACGACGTCGTTGACGGTGCCTCCGTGAGTATCGCGAACGGTCCGGTAGTCATCGAGGCGCGTACACACGGTCGCAAAGCGGCGTTGTTGACTCGGCTCCGCCGAGAGCACCGAATGCGGTTCGATGCGCTGGTTACCGGGGAGCGGCAGGCGCGACACCACCTTGCCCGCAATGGAGAGGCCCACGTCGACGAGCCGCTGCGGATGTGTGACGGTGTCGACGATCGACTCACCGGCCAGGCGCAGCGGGTTCGGGGCGGCCCGCGGACGCCAGTCGTCCGCGGGCACATCGCGCTCGTGGGCGGTCTCCTCGAGAAGGACCTGCGCGAGGTCGACCGTCGCCGAGCCATCCACGAGCGCTTGATGCGATTTGATCAACAGCGCGACGCGATCGTCTCCGACGCCCTCGACGAGGTAGGCCTCCCAGAGCGGACGGTCCAGGTCGAGCGGACGTGCGATCAGCCGCGCCACCAGCTCGCGCAGCGATGCCATCGTGCCCGGCCGGGGCAGAGCCGACCGGCGTACGTGGAAGCTCAAGTCGAAATCGTCGTCGGTCCACACCGGTGGTCCGACCCCACCAGGCAACCGCAACACGCGCTGTCGATAGCGCGGCACGAGCGCGATGCGCTCGTTGATGACCGACACCAGCCGGTCGTAGTCGAAACCGCTCTCGCGTGCCTCCAGAATGGCAAGCGTCGCGACGTGTCGCGGCGCGGTCGTGGCCTCGTCGGCCAGCAACTGTGCTGCGGTCGGCTCTAACCGGTCGGGCATCGGGCTCCTCGCGAAGGTCGGGCTCTCATCTTGCCACCATCGGCCGACAAGGGTCAGCCGCATAGCCCGCCGGTGACACACCCGGCACTCACCCGCGCCCGGCGCTCAACGGCGCCGCGCCAAACTGCGCCGCCGTGGCGTCGCGGCAACGCCCAGCAGCCGGTTGGCCAACGCCGAAAGCTCACGGCGCAACGGAGAGTCGCGTACCTCTGTCAACGAGCGGCCCTGAACCCACGCACGATCGACCGCGGCCTGGTCGTCGGGCAGGAAGCACAGCGGCTCATGCCCGGTGAACCGCTCGATCGAATCGGCGATGTCGTCACGGCCCCACTGCAACGAGTCACGCATCCGGTTGACGACGATCCGCGGGTCGGCGTCGGCGACCTTCTCTCGGAGTTCGTGGATCCCGCGAGTCAGACGCGCGAGCCCGAGCGGGTCCGCGCTTCCGACGGCGACGAGCGAGTCGGCTCGTTCGAGGGCCCGGAGGGTGACGGCATTACGGCGTGGTGCGCTGGTGTCGTACGTCAGTTCCTCGTCGGTCTCGAGGCAGAAGCCGGCGTCGACGATCACGACCTGAGCCATCATGCGCGCCACCTGCAGGATGCGGTCGAACGATCCGACGCGCAGCTGCGGCCATCGATCGGCCCGGCCGACCCCGGTGAGCACACGCAGGGTGGGATTCAGCTGCCGGACGTGACCGGTCATGACCGCGAGGTCGAGAGAACCCGTGTCGGCGGCCCGCGCAGCCGCGAGGATGCCGCTCACCTCGTCGAGCATGCCGAGCATCTGGGCGAGGGAACCACCGTAGGTGTCGGCGTCGACGAGCAGGGTGGGCGTACCGGCTGCGGCCGACTCGGCAGCGAGCCCGAGCGCCACCGTGCTGCGTCCCGGCGCGCCCGTCGGCCCCCAGACGGTCATCAGGCTCCCGTTCGCGGCGGAGGTCTCGCGGCGTTCGAACTCGCCGGAGTCCAGCTCCTCGAGCGACTCCGGTAAGGCGGTCGCGGCAACGACCAGGTCGTCGATCCGTGCCAGACCGTCGTTGCCGGTACGCGTCACGACGCCGATCGCCTCGAACCGCTCTTCGACCCGGGGCGAACCAGGATCGGCGTATCCGACCGGAGTGACCCGCGCCTCGACCAGGCGCTGCACGACGTCGGTGTCCAGCCCGGGCAAGTCGATCGACACGAGGGCGGCGTGTGCATGACCGGCGGCCGCCGTGGCCACGAGGTCGAGCACGTCGACGCAGCGGCGTACTTCCGAGACGGCGGGCGACTGCTCGAGCGTACGTACGGCCTGCGACTCCCACGCCGCGCCGCCGGCCGCGATCAGTACCGACAGCGTCACGATGCGTCCTCCACCCGACGTACGAGGGTCACCTTTCCGGTACTGATCGAACCCAGCGCGGCACCGAGACGGTTCGGTTTGTCGTGCTCGAGTGCGAGCAGTACGCGATGGCCGTTGTCACCGCCCATCGCGACGGGGGCTTGCGACACCGAGAGCACTCGCATGTCGTCGAGCGCCAACCGGGCCTTCCCTCTCCCCGAAGCGCGCGTCTCGCTCACCCACACCGCGACGCGGTCGCCGCGGGTCAGATCGGCGGGCAGCGCACCCGGAGCGACGATGACGGGGAGCTCCCCGACCGCGCTCGCGCCAGGCGGCATGGTCGCTTCGGTGCCCAGCAGCTCACCCTCGTGCACATCGCGCGCCCACACGCGCCCGGACGCGATCGACTCGTCGGCGGGTACGTACCGCTGTGCGTTCGCCGAGCCGAGGTGCACGTCGACGCTGCGCAGATCGTCACGGTCGACGGGAGTACCCGCACGGTGGTCGCCGTCGATCGACCACACCGCCACGGTGTCGTCGGCGGCGGCCATGACTCGCGCACCGGCGACGACCGAACCCGCGACGATGAACACGCCGATCAGCAAGCGCGGGTCGGACCAGCGCGGCCGGCGCAATCTGGCAGCGGGAGGTGATGCGGGTTGGTTCGAATGGAGCATGGTCGACACGGTCCTGTCTGGAGGCATGGCGAACAGTTTGCACAAGATCGCGAAATACGCCAGTGGTCATCCACAAGCCACGATGTGACGTTGCGGTCGGGTCGCTGCTTCCTGGCACACTGTGGCCATGCCACTCGGATCGGATTCGCCGCGGTTCCTCACGCTGGCAGACGTCGCCGAGGTCTTGAACATCTCGGACCGCCAGACGTACGCACTCGTACGGCGCGGAGAGCTGCCCGCCATCCGCATTGGCGGCCGCGGCCAATGGCGTGTCGAGGCCAAGGAACTGGAGCGCTACATCAGCGAGCAGTACACCGCCACGAAGTCCTACATCGACGCGCATCCGTTCGGTGAGGGCGAGCAGGTCTGACACCGGCTCACCGCGTCATCGCGGACTGGTGACCGTCGCGATTGCCGCGTACGGCACCGCTGTCGGCGCAGCGCCCGTCGGACGTCCGCCGTCGTACGCGCGGATCTGGACGTAGTCGCGACCGACGATCTCGGGCACGCCGCGTACGACGGACCCGTCGACGCAGGTCGCACACACATCGCTGCGATCGCGGCTGAGCACGCGCCACGCATGTGCCCAGCCGAGACGTTCGTCGAGCCCGCCTTCGGTCGCGACCTCGGTCGACAGACCCGCCACGCTCATCACGGCCTGGACGGCGACGATCCGATCGTCGACGACCCCGCGGTCACGAACCAGTAACCAGTCCGGCGTCGCGCGCAGCACGACACCGCGTACGACGCCGGCTTCTCGAACCCGTAGCGCGACGTCCGCGCCCACACATCGGCTCAGCCATGACACCCGGGCGTGCGCGCTCCGCGTTCGATCGGCGATGTCGGCGTCGCGCGTTTCGCGCTCCATCCCGCGAGCGTCGTCCTCCAACGCGGCGAACAGCTCCTCCCAGTGCACGCGGGCACGTTACTGCACGACCCTGTGGACAAGTCCTTGACGGCTTCGTGGACACACGCTAAACACTTCTACTGACATCAAACGTAAGCAAACGTCATCGAACGTAGGTGTATGGAATGTCTGTGCGCCGGTCGGTCGGCGGTGGCCTCGCGACCCTCGGGCTCGTCGGCGTCGCCATCGCCGTCGCGCCTTCGCTGCCGCCCTCGCGCGCCGGTGAGGCGACCGGAAACGCGTTGTTTGCCGCCGCACTGGTCGATGCAGCCGAGGCGGCCCTGCTCGGCTGCTCCGGCTGGCTCGCGCTCGCAACGGCCCTGTCGACCATCGCGGCCGTACGTGGCCCCGAGTCCGCGACCGCGCGTGTCGCGGCGCTGCTCACGCCCCGCATCTGGGCACGGGTGCTGAGCATCGCACTCGGTGGCGCCGTGTGCGTCGGTCCGACCGCCGGGCACGCCGCGTACGACGACTCCACCCCACCGGGAATCGTCGGTCTCGGCCTGCCCGACCGGCCGGCGGACACGACCGCGCCGACGCCCGGTCGTCAACCCCGCGCGTACGGCGTCCGTCGTGGCGACACGTTGTGAGACATCGCCGCCGACGAACTACCGAGAGACAGAACCGTCGCCGAACGACTCCGCGCATGCCAGCGCTGGTACGCCGAGAACCGCACCGTGATCGGCGACGACCCCGATCTTCTCCTGCCAGGGACCCGCCTGTATCCGCCCACCGAACGGAAAGGAACTCCGTGACCACAACGGCAACGATCGAGCTGCGTATCGAACGCGCTCCCGGCCCGCCCGACCTCGGCGCGACTGCCGCCGCATCCGAGGGTGACGCCGCACTCGGACGCACGCCGTCGCCGTTCGGGCAGGTCCGCGCGCCGGCCTCCCCCGCACCGACGCAGATGCGTGCGCGTGCGAGGCGCTTCGTCCAGGTTCTCGTCGAGGTCGTCGACGGTGACCGGCCGGCGACCCAGCTGTTGCCGATGACCACCGACGCGATCTACGACGACGTCCTCACCCGCCTGGACTCCATTGCGGCGCTGGCGGGTCGCAACGCCCGACCGTGTCCGATGTCGACCCGGGTGGCATCGGTCCACGTCAACCAGCCCGACCACGACCACGCCGAGATCAGCGCACGCATCGTCCAAGGCGGCCGGTCACGTGCGCTCGCACTCCGTCTCGACCTGCTCGGAGGACGCTGGCGCTGCACGGCCATCCGGTGGGGATGACCGCACGGCAGGCATTGCGTAGATCGCTGCGCTGACCACCTCGGCCGTTTCGGGCCGGGTGGTCAACGGTCTCGTCATGTCCCGGATCTACGACCCGGGACTGGAGCGCCAGAAGCTCAGCGGTTCTTCTTCCGCGCGTTGCGCTGTGCCTTCTTCTTCTGCTGGGCCTTCTTCTGCTGCGCGCGACTGGGACGCTGGGACGCCCCGTCATCGGAATCCTGGACCTTGATCTCGGTCTCGGCGTCACCGTCGGTGGTCGGCGCCGAGTACGTGAGCTTCTGCTCACGCTGCGCGTCGATACCCTTCGCAGAGATACGAGGGACCGACTCGCGATCGTCGTCCTCGCCCTCACCTTCGAAGTCATCGACGTTGACCTCGACGTTGAACAAGAACCCGACGGACTCCTCCTGGATGGCCTCCATCATCGCCTTGAACAGGTCGTAGCCCTCGCGTTGGTACTCGATGAGCGGGTCGCGCTGGGAGTACGCGCGCAGCCCGATGCCCTCGCGCAGGTAGTCCATCTCGTACAGATGCTCGCGCCACTTGCGATCCAGCACACTCAGGATCACCCGACGCTCGAGCTCGCGCATGACCTCGGCGCCGAGCTCGGCCTCCCGCTTCTCGTACGCCGCCTGCGCATCGGCGACCAGCGTCTCGCTGAGCAGGTCGCGCGTCAGGCCGGGACGTCCGCCGTGCTCCTCCTCGAGCTCGGCGACGGTGTACGTGATCGGGTACAGCGTCTCGAGCGCGGTCCAGAGCTTGTCGAGGTCCCAATCCTCCGGGAAGCCCTCCGTCGCGCCGTTGACGTACGCCTGCACGGTGTTGCTGATCATCGAATTGATCCATTCCTGGAGATCCTCCCCCTCCAGGACACGCCGACGCTCGGCGTAGATCACATCGCGCTGCCGACTCATCACGTCGTCGTACTTCAAGATGTTCTTGCGCGTCTCGAAGTTCTGTGACTCGACCTGGCCCTGCGCGGAGGCGATGGCGCCGGTGACGCGCTTGTTCTCGATCGGGACGTCGTCGGGGATCTTCATGGTGGTGAGGACCCAGTCGACGAGGTCGGACTTGAACAGCCGCATCAGGTGGTCTTCGAGCGACAGGTAGAACTGCGACAGGCCGGGGTCGCCCTGACGCCCGGAACGACCGCGCAGCTGGTTGTCGATCCGACGCGACTCGTGCCGCTCGGTGCCGATGACGGCGAGCCCGCCTGCCTTGACGACTTCGTCGTGCTCGGCCTTGACGCGCTCCTCGATCCGCTCGACGGCCTTCGGCCACTCCGCTTCGTACTCCTCGGAGTTCTCCAGCGGGTCGAGACCCTTCTTGCGCAGCTCGGCGTCGGCGAGGAACTCGACGTTGCCGCCGAGCATGATGTCGGTGCCGCGTCCGGCCATGTTCGTCGCGACCGTCACGGCACCCTTGTGGCCCGCCAGCGCGACGATCGCCGCCTCGCGTTCGTGGTGCTTGGCGTTGAGCACCTCGTGCGGGATGCGGCGCTTCTTGAGCAGCTTGGCCAGCACCTCGCTCTTCTCGACGCTCGCCGTGCCGACGAGAACCGGCTGGCCGTTGGCGTGGCGCTCGGCGATGTCGTCGGCGACCGCGTTGTACTTGGCCTCCTCGGTGCGGTAGACGAGATCCGGGTTGTCGACGCGTGCAACCGGCTTGTTGGTCGGGATCGGCACGACACCGAGCTTGTAGATCTTGTCGAACTCCGATGCCTCGGTCATCGCCGTACCGGTCATGCCGGCCAGCTTGTCGTACAGCCGGAAGTAGTTCTGCAGGGTGATCGTCGCGAGCGTCTGGTACTCCTCGCGGATCCGCACACCCTCTTTGGCCTCGATCGCCTGGTGCAAGCCTTCGTTGTACCGGCGACCTTCCAGGATGCGGCCCGTGTGCTCGTCGACGATGAGCACGTCGCCGTCGATCACGACGTAGTCCTTGTCGTTCTTGAACAGTTCTTTGGCCTTGATGGCGTTGTTCAAGAAGCTGATCAGCGGCGTGTTGACGGAGTCGTAGAGATTGTCGATGCCGAGGTGGTCTTCGGTCTTGTCGATGCCCGCCTCGAGCACGGACACGGTGCGCTTCTTCTCGTCGAACTCGTAGTCGACGTCGGGGGTCATCGTGCGCACGAGCTTCGCGAACTCTCCGTACCACTTGACTTCGTCCTGCGTCGGGCCGGAGATGATCAACGGCGTCCGCGCCTCGTCGATCAAGATGGAGTCGACCTCGTCGACGATGGCGTAGTTGTGACCGCGCTGGACGCATTCGTCGAGCGACTGGGCCATGTTGTCGCGCAGGTAGTCGAAGCCGAACTCGTTGTTGGTGCCGTACGTGACGTCGGCCGCGTACGCCTCCCGACGCTCATCGGGTGACAGGCTTGGTACGACGACGCCGACGGTGAGCCCGAGGAAGCGGTAGATGCGCCCCATCCACTCGGCATGGTACTTCGCGAGGTAGTCGTTGACCGTCACGTTGTGGGCGCCCTTGCCGGTCAGGCCGTTGAGGTAGACCGGCAGCGTCGCGACCAGCGTCTTGCCCTCGCCGGTCTTCATCTCGGCGATGTTGCCCAGATGCAGCGCCGCGCCGCCCATGATCTGCACGTCGAAGTGGCGCTGCCCGAGAATGCGGCGCGCGGCCTCACGTACCGTCGCGAACGCCTCGGGCATGATGGCGTCGAGCGACTGCCCATCGGCGAGCCGCTCCTTGAACTCCGGCGTCATCGCCTGGAGCTCCTCGTCGCTCATCGCCTCGAAGTCGGGCTCCAGCGCGTTGACCTGCTTGGCAACCGACTGGAGCTGGCGAAGGACCTTGCCTTCGCCCATCCGGAGGATCTTGTCGAGCACTTTCGGCACGGGCGGGCACTCCTGGGTGTGGGCATGACGGTACGACTCGTGTACGAACTAACCTAGCCATGGTAGGTGACAGATGGTCAGCACCGTAACCCGCGCGGCTCACGCCCAGCCGGTCACCGAGACTTCCGCGCTCAGGGCCGCGGCGAGATCACCGCGCCCGGCGACCTCGATCCGGTCGAGCCCGAGCCACGCGGCCATCGTCTCGAGCTCGACGGCCAGCTCCGTCGCAGTCTCGGGCGGAGCACCCTCCTCGGCGTAGGCGCCCTTGACGAGCAGCGCGCCAGCGGCGCGATCGGCCTTCAGGTCGACCCGTGCCACGAGGGCGTCGCCCAGCAGGAACGGCAGCACGTAGTACCCGTGTACGCGCTTGGCCTCGGGTACGTAGATCTCGATGCGATACCGGAAGCCGAACAGCTCCTCGGTACGGCGCCGCTCGAACACCAACGGATCGAACGGGCTGATCAACGCGCGGGCGCGTACCGGGCCCGGACGGGGCGCGTCGGCATGGACGTACGCCGGGCGCGACCAGCCGTCGATCCGCGCCGGCAGCAGCTCCCCGGCGTCGACGAGCTCGGCGATCGCCGTCCGAGACGGCTGCGGCGCGAGGCGGAAGTAGTCGCGCAGACACTGCTCGGTGCCGACGCCGAGCGCGCTCGCCGCATGGCGCAGGAGCACGCGGTGCGCCTCGTCGCGTTCGGGCTCGGGTGCACCGAGCGCCGATGCCGGAAGAACGCGTTCCGGTAGGTCGTAGACCCGCTCGAACGCGGAGTTGCGCCGAGCAGACGTGACGTCGCCGCGATAGAACAGGTACTCCAGCGCGGTTTTGACCGCCGACCAGTTCCATCCCCAGTGATCGCGCGTCCGCGCGGCGTCCTGGTCGATCTCGCGCGCGCTGAGCGGCCCCCGCTCCGCGACCTCGCCGAGCACCCAGTCGACCAGGGCCGGGCGCTCCTGCGCGACCCGCTCCATCGAACCCCACATCCGTTCGCCGTCACGCATCCGGAACCGCAGGTACGGATAGAACTCGCTGCGTACCAGCGATGCCTCATGCGCCCAGTACTCGAACATCCGCCGCGGCGCTCGACCGTACATGCGGTGCAGGATCTGCGGGTCGTACGCGCCGATCCGGGAGTAGAGCGGCATGTAGTGCGCGCGGGTCAGGACGTTGATCGAGTCGATCTGGAACAGCCCGAGACGCTCGCTGACGGCGTTCGCATGACGCACGGTGGCGTTCCCCGGTCGGCTGCGGCCGAAGCCGAGTGAGCGCAGCGCGATGCGTCGCGCCTGCAGTCGCGTGAGGGCCAAGTCGGTCACGCGCAGACCGTAACGCGCGGCACCGACAAGGCTCCGACCGCGTGGACGAACGAATCAGTACGCTGCGGGGCCGGCCGACTTGCGGATCGGTCGTGCACGCTGTGGTCCGTTACCGCCCGTGCGGTCGTGACTGGTCGCGTGGTGATGGCGGACAGTAACGGACCGCAAGCGTCATGCGCCGCGACGGTTACTCTCCGTTCCTGCAACAGAGTTTCCGCTTCCACAGGGCAGAGGTTCGTGGTTTCCGTCGCGAGTCCGGTACAGG
>Ga0079226_10003324_pt1 | contig 12342 bp, 17 predicted proteins | sample Poulit2014_FD_76345 | JGI IMG/M metagenome (GOLD analysis project Ga0079226, IMG submission 76345) | Agricultural soil microbial communities from Georgia to study Nitrogen management - Poultry litter 2014 | ecosystem: Environmental > Terrestrial > Soil > Agricultural land | place: USA: Georgia... | reverse complement strand
GGGCCGTCCTCGGTCTCCTCGCCCAGCCTCTCCGGCGAGCGGCCCTCCTCGACGTAGCGGCCGACGTACAGATGCGCCTTCGCCAGCTGCCCGGCGAGGTTCGTGGCGAGGAACCGCTGCTCTCCCACCAGGTCGTACATGTCCCAGGCGTCGTCCTGCCAGCTGGAAGACCCGCTGGTGGTGCGCGTCTTCTTGGTCTTGATGTCGATCTTGGACAGCCGCTTGGCGCTCGCGGTCAGCGACTCCAGCGGCTTCGGCTTGTCGTTCACTGGTCCTCCTCGGTGTCGTAGTCCCCGAGGCGGGCCCCGAGATGGGCTGCGGTGTAGTTCAGCGCCAGGGCCGCGGTGCCTGCGCGCCACACGGGCCGCGGCAGGATCGGGTACGCGGCGAGCACGGCGGCTCCCAGCCAGAAGCCTACGCAGAACGGGCAGTCCAGCCCGCTGCGGTACCTCCACCACCACGGCTCGCGCGGGGCCTGCCCGACGTTGGCGGCCGCCCACATCTCGCGCTCGGCGTACGCGTCCATCGCGCGGTCGACGGGCTCATGGATGTGCCAGCGCCCAAGGTCGTCGGTGATCACGAGGCGGCTGAGTCTGGCGGTGGCGAGGATGGTCAGTGGGATGTCGATGAGGCGCATGGGGTCATGGTAGCGGGCGCGCGGAAAAGCCCCGGCTCAGGAGAGTGAGCCGGGGCCAGGCTGGGACCGTGCGCCGCATCCCGTGACGGGAGACTAGCACGCTCCGGCGCGGTGCCTGCCCGCGGGCCTCCGGGCCCGCACAGCGGCCGCCAGGTCGCGCCAGGCGGCCCGGGTGCCTCGACGGCGGCCGACGGGCCGGTGCACGATCTCCAGCGCCTCCTGAGCCGCCTCAGCGCGCCTCGCTGCGGCAGTCGCCTCGGCTCGGGCCAGCGCCGCGATGCTCGCGCTCATCCCGGCACCACCTCTCCCTGCGAGCCCTCGACGGTGAAGGTGAGGCTCTGCTGCTGCAGGTACTCGCTGCTCTCGATCGCGTCCGCGAGGCTCAGCTCCTCGGTCCACGTCTCCAGAACCGTCCACACGGGGCGGCCCTGCCGATCGGTGATCACGCCGTGCAGCGTCACCATCGGGGTCTGCGAGTCGGTGCGGTGCTCGGGATCTCGGAGCCACACCACCAGCTCGCGGATCTGGAAGATCCCGCCTCCGGCGGCGTACTCGATGGGCGGGGCGGCGTCGGGGACGGTGAGGCGGATCGAGGTTCCGACGCCTCGGGGCATCGGCTGGATCTCGGTGACGGTCAGCGGGGTGAACATGGCGGGCTCCTTCGGGAGGTGGGAGGGGAGGGCGACGGCTCGCGCCGCCCTCCCGGGTAGGTCAGGCGAACAGGCCGCGGATGTGGGCGGGCACCTGGTCCAGCTCGTTGGCTCCGAGGTCCAGCCGCTCGGCGGCCAGCTCGGTGTTCCCCAGGATCAGGGCGTCAGCCGCACGGCCGAAGGCGAAGGCCGCGGCGTAGAAGAAGCGGGCGGTGGAGGCGTCGACGGTGGAGCGGCGCTTGTTGTTGACCTTCGAGATCTGGGAGGTCAGCTCGCGCACGTCCTGGGAGGTGACCGCGTGGCCGTCGGTGATCGAGTTGACCAGCTCTCCGGCCTCCAGGGCGACGGCCTCAGCGACGCGGCTCGCGCGGCGGAAGGCGGCGGGGGTGGTCTGGGTGGCGGTCGCGTTCATCGGTCTCTCCTCCGACTCGGTGGGCTGGTCTCTCCTGCCCTTGTGGTACCACTGTACCACACTCCCGCACTATGTCACCACTCGGCTATGTGGTCTCGATCACACCAGCTGGAGTGGGCTCAGCGACCGCCCGGGCCCCGCGGCCGCCGGTACGCCGCCAGCGCCGTCTGCCCGATGTTCCGCTGCACCGTCCGCGCCGCGCCGCCGGGCGTCGCTCTCCCCGGCACCGTCATCATCCCGCGGCCCGTCCGCAGATCCATCAGCGCCTGCGTCAACGTGTCCGCCTGGTCGTCGTGCGCGTCGTGCGGGAAGTTCCGCAGCTCCGAGAGCAGTTCCAGCACCCACTCATTGCCCGAGTCCGACGGGTTCGGCAGGTACACGTTCCCGCTCTCGATCTCCGGCGTGACCGCTCGTGCCCGAGCCTCCTTGCTGTCCTTCGGGCTGATCGCCCGGATGCCGCTCACCTTCTCCTTGAGCGTGTCGATCACCGCCGTGCCGTTCGCCTTGTCCTCCACCAGCCGCTCATGCACGCGGTCACCCCACGGGTTCGCGCTCGACTCCGGCCCCGTCCACACCAGCATCCGCTCCACCGTCTGCGTGAAGCTCCACCGGCCGCGCTGCTGCGCCAGCAGATACCGATTGCCGCCCTGCCGCGCCCACCGCTGCCCGACCACGAAGTCCGAGGCGTCCGTCCCCTTGAACGCCATGTCCCAGCTGTCCACCCAGCGCGCGCTCGCCAGGTCCGCCTCCGGGTCGACGTACACCACCCGCCCGTCGTCCGTCGCCTTCCCCGGATCCGTCGTCCAGAACCTCCACCACGAGCTGTCGAAGATCGCGCCCTTCGCCGGGGCCGGGCTCTGCTGATACATCGCCGAGAACGTATAGGTGCCCACCGACCGCCGCACATCCGCCCACCGGTCCAGCGCCTGCGCCCGGGACTCCCGCAGAATCGGGCTGAACAGCGGGTCGCCGGGCTCCCTCTCGATCGGGTCGTCCTCACCCGCCAGCGCCGGGAGCACGATCCTCTGCCAGTCCTGCGGATTCCCCTCGTGCTCGCGCGACAGCAGGCGGCCCACGAAGTCGTCCTCGTGCCACCTTGTCATCACCACCAGCACCAGATAGGGCGGCTCCAGTCGGGTCTGCGCCACCGACAGCCACCAGTTCCACAGCGCCTCCCGCTTGTTCGCGCTGTGCGCCTCCACGAAGTCCTTCACCGGGTCGTCGATGATCAGCACCCGCGCGCCTCGACCCGTCAGGTTGCCGCCCACCGAGGTCGCGAACATCCCCCCGCCCTCGACGGTCTCCCACGCGCCGCCCGCGCCGCCGTCGGCCTTGAGCGCGATGCCCAGCCCCGGCTTCTCCTCGATCGTCTCGCGGATACCGCGGGCCCACGCCGTCGTCAGCGTGCTGTCGTACGAGGCCAGCATGACCTTCCAGTCCGGGTGCCGCCGCAGCATCCAGATCGGGCTGTTCCGCGAGATCAGCTGCGATTTGCCCGCGCGCGGCGGCATGGATACCGCCAGCATCCGGTTCATCCCCCGCTCCACGTCGCGCACCGCGTCGGCCACCTGGTCCGACAGGTAGGCCAGATGCCGCGGCTGCCGGTACCCCTTATCCAGCTCGACGGCCTGCGCCAGCGGGCTCTCCGCCATGCCCACGCCGTGCAGGATCCGGTACCGGCGGCTGATCTGCGCGATCCGGCTGATCAACATCCGCGCCTCGTCGTCCGTGCTCGCCGAGGCGGCGCGCTCCCGCAGCTCCCGGATCTGCGCCCGGAACTGCTCGCGCTGCTGCGACAGCTGCGCCTCAGCCCTCGACGATCTCGGCATCGGTGATCTCCTCCTCGGGGGCACGCGTCTCCTGCGAGACCGGCGTCGACTCGATCTCGCCCAGCACCATCGTCTCCAGCTCGTCCAACGCCTGCTCCATCTCGTGCCTCACGCTCATCGACAGGTCGATCTTGGTCGGCGCGTTCAGCCCGTTGATCCGGGCGCGACGGTCGCTGATCTGGAGGAACAGGCTCACCGCCTTATCCTCCCCGCGCAGCACCCGCGGCCAGATCGCGGCCTGCGCCCGGTCCAGTCGCTGATTCTCGACCTCCCGCATCCGGTCCGCGTTGCTCTGCTCGGTGCGGTCCAGCGACCGGTTCACGATGCTGCGCGCCGTCCGCTCGGTCACCTGCAGCCGCTCGCCGATCTGCGCGTACGTCATCCCCGCCAGCCGCAGAGACACCGCCTGCGCGCGCCGGGCCCGCTGCTGCTCGCGCTGCTGCCGGTGGCGGCCCTTCGTCCGTCTCCGGATCAGCTCGCCGTGTCCGTCCCGCTCCAGATCCTGGAGGATCTCGTCGGGGTCAGTTCTCGTCGCCACCCTTGATCAGCTCCCTCAGCAGTTCGGAGGTCACTCCCGGCAGTGTCGCCGTGCGCACCGAAAACGCCTCGTAGCACGCCGGGCATTCGACCTCAGTCGTGTGCGTGGTCTCCGCCGCCGGGTCGGGGATGCTCCCGATCCGGTCGGCGGCGTCCGCCACATCCTCGTCCGTGGGGCCCTGAGCGGCCTCGATGCTCTCGATCTCCAGGTCCACGTCCGGGAAGAACGTCTCCACCAGCTCGTCGGGGAACTCGCGCGCCTCCAGCGCCAGCGCCTCGTGGTCCCACTGCGACAGCTCGCCGGTGCGGTTATCCGCCAGCCGGTACGCGCGGGCCTGCTCCGGCGTGATGTCGTCAGCGACGTGCACGGGCACCTCGGTCAGACCGAGCTGCTGGGCGGCCTGCAGCCGGGTGTGCCCGACCAGCACGACGTGCTCAGCGTCCACCACGATCGGCTGCTGCCACCCGTACCGCTCGATGCTCTCGGCCACGCGGTCGACGGCGTGCCCGGTGATCTTCCGAGGGTTGCCCTCATACGGCGTCAGCTCGTCGGGGCTCATCTGCGTGATCTTCACTTCTCGGCCTCCAGTCGTCCCTTGCGGATCTCGGACTCTCGCACCTGCTGCTCCCACTGGTGGAAGCACGACGGGCAGATGAACTCCGCGCCGGTGCCTCCCGCGCTCGGCGTCGCCTCGCCGGGCTCCGCGTCGACGGGAGGGGGAGGCGGGGCGTCGTCCATCTCCCGCATCCTGGGGCCGGTCGGTGCGCCCTCCAACTCCTCGAACAGCGCGTCCAGGCTGCCCTCGCCGGTGAGCTGCGCCAGTTCGTCCGCCAGCTTCTCGAAGTCCCAATCGTTGTACTCGGCCGTGCGGTTGTCGACCGCCCGCAGCTGCTTGATCTGCCCGGCGCTCAGTCCGCGGGCCACGTGCACAGGCGCGGTGTCGTGGCCGAGCCTGCGCAGCGCCATGTAGCGGGTGTGCCCGATCACGATGGTGTCGTGCTCGTCCACCACGATCGGCTGTCGGTACCCGTACCGGGTGATGGACTCGGCCACGGCGTTCACCGCCTCGTCGGTGATCCGACGCGGGTTGCGCCAGTACGGCACGAGGTCCGCCAGCTTCCGCTCGGTCACCTCCAGGCTCGCGCCTGCTCCGGTCAGCGCGGGGCGCTCACCACTTCGGGATCTGCTCATCAGGGTGCTCCTTCTTGTACTCGGCCTTCGCCCTCAGCTGGGACTCTGTCATCACTGCCGGGCTGTACTCGGCGTCGCGGTACAGCGCGCTGTAGCCGGTCACGTGCTTGAGTCGCGCCAGCTCCTCGGCGTCCACGCCGATCTTCCGGCAGATCGTCTCGTCGCTCTCGCCCGCGCTGAGCATCTGGAACACGAGGCTGCCCATGCCCTGCACGCTGTGCTTCCCGCGGGCGCGGTTGTGGCGGACGGTGGACGCGATGCGGTCCGCGATCGGCTTGTCGATCACCACCACCGGCAGGAAGCCGTCGGTGCTCGCGTAGATGTCCTGGAACCGCCTCATCGTGGTGTAGCGGTGGTAGCCGTCGACCACCACGTAGATCTGCTCCTCGGGGTCCCAGATCGTCACCACAGGCTGCGTGTATCCGTCCTCGGCGATGGACGTGTGCAGCAGCGTCATCTCCTCGGAGGCGACGGCGTTGGGGTTGTAGTCGTTGGCTCGCACCTGCTCGATCGGCACCCAGCGCACGGCTCCGACGGGGTGCGGGAATCCCAGCGCTGCGTAGGCCTGCGCGACTGCCGCGTTCACCGCCTCGACGGCCGCCACCTTCTCGGCTCGGTTCTCGCTCATCGTGTCTCCTCTCGGTGCCGGGTGGCCTCGGCCAGCTCGGTCCTGCCCTGCTTGTGCTTCTGCGCCAGGATCCACTTCCCGAAGGCGCTGGTGTGCCAGTAGTCGTTCCGCAGCGCCTGCGCCACCAGCTGCCGGTCGATCACGTCCGGGTGCACCCAGGGCAGGTCGCGCTGGGCGCTGATCCTCATCCTGCGGATGGTCTCGCGGCCGCGCTCGCTCGGCACGATGGTGCTCAGCAGGTGCTCCAGGTAGTCGTGCCAGGTGTCAAACATATACGGCCGCTTGCGTACATATTCCTCCTCGATGGTGCGGCCCACGTGCCCGTAGCTGTTGATGCCGGGGAACCGGCGCACCAGCGCCTCCCAGGTCTGCGGCTCGATCTCCTGCACCAGGTTCAGGCTGGTGAGGCTGTGCTCGTGCACGAGGCTGGACACGCGCATATCGCGGGTGCGCACGCCGTACCGGAAGAACTCGTCGTACAGCCCGTTGTGGGCCCACCCGTAGCTCTCGATCGCGTGCCACACGTCGCGGAAGGACCAGTCGTAGATCGGGTTGAACGTGTAGAACGGCTTGCCTCCCGCCTCCCGCTCGCGCCGGGTCAGCTTCGCCCGGGACCGCGCCCACGTGATCCAGCGGTAGCTGGGGTCGACGGTGCTGCCCAGGCGGCGGGTAGGGCTCTCCTCGATCCGCATCCCCGTCAGGTGCGCGCCGCCGTGCGTCCGCTGGATCGCGTCGAGCACCGTGTCGAAGCGGTCCGCGCCGAACTCATTCACGCGGATCGCGTCGGGCTCGGGCTCGCGCACCCAGCCGCCCTCGGGGCGCTCGGTCGGCCACATGTGCCCCCACTCCTGCCCGATGCTGGTCGCGTTGAACAGCCGGAACGGCACCTGGTACCACGTCAGGTCGATGTCGTCGCGGTCGGCGGTGTGCCGCAGATGGTCGCGGGTGTGCTGCCACTCCGCCTCCTGGTCCAGCACGTACACGTGCAACCGCTCACCGCGCTCGCGCGCCACGAGGGCCGCCAGCTCCATCACGACGGTGCTGTCCTTGCCTCCCGAGATCGCGCAGTGCACGTTCCCGTCGAACTCCTCGAACAGCCACCGCATCCGGCCCAGCGCGGCCTCGTGCACGTCCAGCCCGGTCTCCGCTTTCACGCGCGCGAACGTCTTGATCCCGCTGCCGCCGTTCGCCTCCCAGCTGGTCGGGCTCGCGACGCGCGGTGCCAGGCGCGGGCTCATCGGCGCACCACCGTGATCTGGAAGTTGTGGTAGCGGCTGACCTCTGCCCGGTAGAGGGAGGCGGCGGTCTCTCGGGACTCGTCGGCCCACGGCGGGATGGTCTGCTCGGTGTGGTAGTCCGGGAAGTAGCCGGGCACGTAGTGCATCAGCACCACGAGGCGTTCGGCCAGGCTGGGCAGGGTGCGGATGCTCTCGGGCCGCAGGTACGACGCGCTGCCGAACAGCGCGATCACCTGGTCGAAGGTGCGCCGGTCCCGCGGCCGCTCGGCGGTCAGGTACTGCTCGAAGGTGCACGGCCACACGTCGGTCGCCCACGGGTGCTTGAGCACCAGCTCGTTCAGCATCCCCTGCGACGGGTCGACGGCGCGCCACCGCTCCGGGCCGCCCTGCGGGCTCACGACGCGGATGTCCGCGGCCAGCCCGGTGCCCGCCCCGATGTCCAGGGTGGACGGGTAGCGCACTCCCGGCAGGAGTCCCGTCAGGAGCTTCCACACGTAGTGGTTCTCGGCGCGGCACTCGGGCGTGTCGTAGCGGTCGTCGTAGCCGCCGCTCATCCCGGTGTAGAGCCGGGCCAGCTCCGGCGGCCGGTCGCTGGTGCCGGGCGGCCGGTGCAGCTCCGGCTGCGGCCCGAAGTCCTGTCCCGGCGGCGGGGCGGGCGCGTAGTTCAGCACGCGGCTGTCGCCGGGGTCTCGGCTCATCAGCCACCACCGATGCGTGCGGTCGGCGCTGTAGAGGTAGACGCGAGGCTTCCCGTAGAACGCTCCGGGCTCACCGAACGCGAGGACGACCGCCATGGCCCGCAGGTAGTCCTGCTCCTCCAGCGTCTCCCCGCGGATCACATAGCTGTGCGGGTACTGCGGCATGCTGCGGGCGTAGCGCCACTCCAGTGTGGGGCCGTGCGTGAGCCACCACTGCAGGTCGGCCTCGTCGACGACGGGGAGCCCGGTCGTCTGGAAGGTGTCGGTCATGTCCATCCTCTCTCGGCGCGGGCTGCTCGATGCTGCTCGCGGGCGGCTGGTCGCAGGTCGCTGTCCATCGGGATCGCGACGTTCCGGTCGGCGGGCGCTCCGAGCACGGGCCGGTAGTCGATCCACTCCTCGCACAGCAGGGGGCGGGGCTCGCTGCGCATGTACGTCCGCATCCCGCCTGCCCGCATGATCTCGTGCAGGGCGAGGCTGCCTCGGTACCGGTAGTTCCGGCGGCCGTGCAGGTACGCGGTCAGCGGCCAGATGTCGTCGAAGCGGGCAGGCACCGCGGGCAGGTCCCTCATCAGCGCGGCGACCTCGGGGCCGTACGCCATGCCGCCGCCGTTGTAGACCATGACCTGCGCAATGAACTCGTCGCGGATGCGCTCGACGGCCTTGGGGTACTCGCTCAGGTGCTTGATCCAGTTCGTCAGCACGAACCCGACGCCGGGCTGCAGCGCGTGCTCGATCGCCGGGTCCCAGCGGGTGTGCGGGGTGAGCGTCACGTCGTCGTCCACGTTGATGAACGCGGCCGGGGTGATGCCCTGCTCGTGCACGTGGCGGAGCAGCTGCACGCGGGCGGCATGGCACCCCATCGGCGTCGGGCTCTGCATCCACGTGGCGATCTCGACGCCCTCGGGCACCTCGAAGGTGGAGCGCGGGTCGGCGCCCTGGTGGTGCACAGCGACGGGGCGGCCGGGCTCCTGTCGGGCGAGGCTGCGCAGGAACTTGTGCAGCATCTCCTCGCGGCCCTCGACGGTCACCATCACCACCAGCGTGTCCGCCGGGTCGATCTTCCCCATGCTGCCCTCCTCCTCGAAGTCCACCGCCAGCCGGTCCGTCCGCCGGTTGGGATTCACCGCGCTCGTCCATCGCTCGTGCTGCACGAGGCTCGGTGCGTGCTGCCAGTACCGGCGTCGACGCAGGCGGAGCCAGTGCCCAATGGCGATGTCGAAGTAGTCGCGCAAGAACTGCGTGTCGCGGTCGCCCACCCAGCTCCTCAGATCCGCGGCGTCGCCGGGGGCGAACCGCAGGCACGTGTCCGACCAGAACGTGTCCTCGGGCCGCTCGCCCTCGGGGTAGCCCGGGGCCGGGTTGAAGAACCGGATCAGATCGTGCGGGCGCCGGTCGATGGTCTGCTGCATCCTGCCGGGCCAGCCCTGGCAGAACCTCACGTCATCCTCGACCAGCACTCCGCTGCCCGGGGCCTCCGCGAGGGTGTCCAGCACGCGCTTCCAGGTCTCGAAGGCGCTGTGCTCGCGGTCCCAGACGATGGTCACCGGGTTGCCCTGCTGCTCGATCTCGGCGCGCAGCTCCTCGGCGCGTCGCGCCCGCATCGGCTCCCACGGGACCGCCTGCACGGCGAAGGTGACGGGCGTGCCGTCGGCGTCGACGATCATGCTCGCCTCCCCGGCCAGTCGCCGTAGTTGCACAGCACGTGCAGCACCGCGGCGTGCGGGTGCTCGGCTCGAGCTCGGGCGGCGTCGGGCAGCTCGCCTCGCCGGACAGCGGCGGCGTACGGGCCGCCCACCATCTCCATGTTCGGCCGCTGCTCGACTCCCTGACGGGCGAGCGCGCGGGCGGTGGCCGCGGGCCCTGCCACGTCGTGATCTCGCGTCAGCCCGCGCCTCAGAGCGTCGGCAGCGTACCCCAGCACCGTGGCGGTCTCCGGGTCCCCGCCCGGTGACCCGATCAGCCCGTTCTCGATGACGCTCGGCGCCTTCCCTGACCACGTGCCGTACCAGGTCCGGTCGCCGGTCAGCCGCTCCACGAGGTCGGAGCCGTGCACGAGGGGCATGGTGTCGCTGTCGGTGTAGACGCCGCCCTGGTCGTGCAGGATCCGCAGACGGAGAATGTCGGCTGCCCCGCGCACGGTAAGCCGGGTCCGGACGTTCTCGACCAGTTCACGGTGGGGCGCTGCGAGGCTGTCGTCGGTGTGCCGCTGCACGGTCCAGTCGGTCCCTGCGAGGGCGTCGTCCCAGGTGGCCCAGAATCGTCGGACCCAGGCGGGCGGTGGGCTGCCGATCCAGATCTGGTGCAGGACGTGGGGGATCATCGCAGACCTGCTCGGCCGCGGGTGCCCTGGGAAGGGGTCGGGTCCCAGCTCACCTCGACGGGCTCCTGCTCGTCCTCCAGCGGCTCGGGCTCGGGCGGGATGCCGTAGCGCAGGCCCTCCCACTGCGGGTGCTCGACCATCTCAGGGCGGCGGTCCAGCTCGAAGTCCTCGATGATCTGCGGGTACAGCTCCTGCTCGGCCACCGCCAGAAGCTGCGTGAACTCCTCGGGGTAGCGCTCCCTGAGTCGCTGCCGGGCGATGCGGCCGGTGGCCGTGGCGAACACGTTGCAGGTCCGGCACTCGGTCCGGCGGTTCCCCAGCCGGGCCATTCCCCCGATGCCTCGCATCCTACATTCTGGACAGGGCAAAGCGTACTTTTCCCTCAGCGACCCGCTGACCTGCGGTTTCATCCCGGCTCCTGTCTCACTATGTGGGACACCAGATGATTTCTCTAGACGTACCACAGCCCTCACAATGTGCCACTGCAGATCGGCCTACCCTGCTACCTCATCGCCTGCCTGATCCTCCTGACCAGCCCCGGCATCAACTCCTCCGTCCGGTGCTGCGCCCGACGATGGATTCTCGGCACCGGGCCCGGGTCCTCCCACGCCGCGCCGCAGCGCGCTCACCTCCGCCGGGTCGATCCACGCGCCCGGTCTTCCTACCCCACATCCCCTGCTCCATCACGTCCTCCTCAGTGGTCCGGGCCGCCGCAGATGTGGCACCCGTCGGTCTCCGACTCAGGGTGCGGGCACTCCGCCAGCACCTCGTCCAGCGTCTTGCCCTGCATCGGCTGTCCGTGGAACCAGCCCTGCCCTGCGCCATGCCGCCACGCTGCCCGCAGCATCTGGTCACGATCGCCCTCGGCGGCTTCCAGCTGCCTCGCCTGCTCATGACGCTCTCGGTCCGCCAGACGGAGTTTCCTCTCCAGCTCGGCGTAGCGCTCCCGCTCCTCGCGCAGCAGAGCGACCAGCAGGCGGGAGTACACCAGCACGTTCTCCTCGCCCACCTCCTCGGTGCTCGCCGCGCGCAGCATCTCGCCCGGCTTCATCGTGGCGATTACCTTCATCTGCGGGGCCTCGTCGCCGGTGAACTCGGCATCGCCGTACTCGACCGTCGCATCCACGATCAGCGCCCAGCTCTGGTGACCACTCGGCGTCTCCAGCACCAGCACGCCGCTCATCTCCTCCAGCGGCATCTCGACTCCGTTCACCTGCACCATCACGCCTCCACCCCCGCCAGCGCCACCAGCGCCTCGATCTCTGCCCTCTCGAACGGTCCCGCGGTCGCCGTGCACTCCTCCTGCGAGGCGGTCACGTAGTAGCCGTCGGGCCGGTGCTCCCCGCGCAGCTCGTCGCCGTCGGCATCCACCATCGCCGCGCTGCTCGTGGCGACCTGCAGCTCCAGCGCGCTCATTCCTCCACCTCCGCCGCATCCTCGCGGGCCAGGGTGGCGGCGCAGGAATGGTAGCACCCCGCCTGCCCGCCGTTGGTCCGGCCGTGCTGGCAGGTGCACGTCACCCAATCGTGTCCCTCCTCCTCATCCACGATGAACTGCACCGTGTGCATCCTCCCGGTCCGGCCGCTGCGCACCCTCCACAGCCTGCCCTCGGTGTCCTGCTGCTCGATGTCCTCGGCCGGGATGCTCTCGGCCTTGTCCTGCACTGCCTGCGAGAACCGCATGGCTCCTCCTTCGCTGCTGTGTGCCTCGTGTGCGGGCGGGCAGGCTCCCGGTGCTCCGGGGGCCCGCCCACCCATGTCTGAGCCGTCCTCGGCCGCTCAGGCCTGCGCGATGCTGCGGTCGGCCTGCTGCGCGACGTCGATCAGGCTGACCACCTTGTTCAGGCGCTCCTCCTTGTCGCGCGCCTCGCCGAGCGCCTTCTCGGCCCGCTCGACGGCCTTGCGCTGGTAGTCCTGCGCCGCGCCCAGGATCTCCAGCACCTCGGTGTGGTCGGCGGGGAACAGCGCGAGGTCGGTCTCGGCGTCGAACACCTTCACCTCGACCTCGCTGCCGTAGCCCTCCCGGACCTCCAGCGCGGTGAGCGCGACCTGCTCGCCGTTGTTCAGCACGCCGGTGACGATGCCGACGGCGATCTTCGTGCTCTCGTAGGCGGTCTTCGGGATCAGGCGGCGGTAGGTGTCGCCCTCGACGAGCGCCGTCACGCGAGCGACGGTGGCGGTGTCCTTGATCAGGGTGCG
>Ga0079226_10003323_pt1 | contig 12342 bp, 11 predicted proteins | sample Poulit2014_FD_76345 | JGI IMG/M metagenome (GOLD analysis project Ga0079226, IMG submission 76345) | Agricultural soil microbial communities from Georgia to study Nitrogen management - Poultry litter 2014 | ecosystem: Environmental > Terrestrial > Soil > Agricultural land | place: USA: Georgia... | reverse complement strand
GCTTCGTCTCCACACGCATTTCACTCCGCGCGTGCTGCGGCACACACTGCGAACACCACCGGTCTATCTGACGCAGTAACAGCTCCGGAATCGGCGACATGGATCATTGATACCGCAGGTCACAACACCGCGAGTAACCAGGGGGCCAACACGGGAGTCGCCACCACGATCGGTAGCGATGTCGGCTCACATAGACTTGCCGGGTGACCTCTGTTGCGGCGGGTGCTCCGCAGGAAGAACCAGAAGCAGGGGATGCCCTGCGTGTGCTGCAGCGCGTCTTCGGCTACGACGCGTTCCGCGGCGAGCAGGAACGGATCATCCAACGTATCGTCGACGGCGGCGACGCCCTGGTGCTGATGCCGACCGGCGGCGGAAAGTCACTCTGCTACCAGGTACCGGCGATGGTGCGACCCGGTGCCGGCGTCGTGATCTCACCGTTGATCGCGTTGATGCAGGACCAGGTCGACGCGTTGCGTACGCTGGGCGTCCGTGCCGGGTTCCTCAACTCCACCCAGCAACCCGAGCAGCGCCGCGACACCGAACGCGCCTTCCTGGCAGGCGAACTGGACCTGCTGTACCTCGCCCCCGAACGGTTACGGCTGGATGCCACACTACAACTGCTGGACCAGGGGCAGGTGTCACTGTTCGCGATCGACGAAGCGCACTGTGTAGCGCAGTGGGGCCATGACTTCCGGCCCGACTACCTCGGACTGTCGATTCTGCACGACCGCTGGCCGACCGTACCGCGGATAGCGCTCACCGCGACCGCCACCGAGACGACGCGTGCCGAGATCGCCGATCGGTTGCGCCTCGAGGACGCGCAACACTTCGTGGCCAGCTTCGACCGGCCGAACATCCAGTACCGTATCGTGGCGAAGACCGAGCCGAAACAACAGTTGCTGCGGATGCTGCGCGACGAGCACCCCACCGACACGGGAATCGTGTACTGCCTCTCGCGCAACTCCACGGAACAGACCGCGGAATTTCTGAACACGAACGGGTTCACCGCGTTGCCGTATCACGCGGGGCTCGACGCGACCACCCGCAAAACCACCCAGGACCGGTTTCTGCGTGCGGACGGGGTGATCGTCGTGGCCACGATCGCCTTCGGCATGGGAATCGACAAGCCGGACGTACGGTTCGTCGCCCACCTCGACGTTCCGAAATCGGTGGAAAGCTACTACCAGGAGACCGGCAGGGCCGGGCGTGACGGACTGCCGTCGACAGCCTGGCTCGCATACGGACTCGCCGACGTGGTCCAACAGCGCAAGTTGATCAACAGTTCGCAGGGCGACGAAGCACACCGCAGAAAGCTGTCGCAACACCTGGACGCGATGCTCGCGCTGTGCGAAACGGTCGACTGTCGCCGCGCGCAACTGCTGGCCTACTTCGGTGAGTCGGCCGAACCGTGCGGTAACTGTGACACCTGCCTGAACCCACCCGACTCGTGGGACGGCACGGTACCCGCACAGAAACTGCTGTCCACGGTACTGCGGTTGCAGCGGGAGCGGGGCCAGAAGTTCGGTTCGGGTCAACTGATCGACATTCTGCGTGGCAAACGCACCACAAAGATCACCCAACATCGCCACGACCAGCTCACCGTGTTCGCTGTCGGAACGGACCTCGGCGAGTCCGACTGGCGCGGCGTCATCCGCCAACTGCTGGCAGTCGGTCTGCTCGCCGTGGAACCGGAGCACAGCACGTTGGTGCTGACCGATGCCAGCGCCGCCGTGTTGCGTGGCGAACACACCGTCGCACTACGTCACGAACCGAAACGGTCGGGCAAAACCACCCGGCGCGCGCCGGCGACCGCAACGCGCGAGCAACCCAGCGAACTCCGTGGGCAGGCGGCGGCCGCATTCGAACGACTGCGCTCCTGGCGGGCGACCACCGCGAGGGAACAGGGTGTGCCGGCATTCGTGATCTTTCACGACGCAACGCTGCGCGAGATCGCGGATCGTGATCCGCGGAGCCTGGCGGAGCTGGCCGCGGTCAACGGGGTCGGCGACACGAAACTGAGCCGGTACGGTCCGGACATCCTCGCCACGCTCACGGGAGACGGGGATTCCGGTTCCGGCGACGCGTGACGTCGTGACACCACACGCGCCCGCACCCGTGTCGGTCACGCGCGCCATGCGTTGACCACGCGACTGGCGATGTCCGCCGCGTCATCGGTGGCATCGACGATCAGTGCCGCCTCGTCGGATCCGGGCACCTCCAACGCGGCAAGCTGACTGTCGACGAGATCTCCGGGGAAGAAATGCCCGCTACGCTCATCGAGTCGTGCGACGAGAACATCCCGCGACGCGCGCAGATGCACGAAGTGCACCCTGGCAGGGCCGCCCCGCAGCACGTCACGATATTTCCGCTTCAACGCGGAACAGGACAGCACAACCGACTCACCGGCGGATCGCCGCCGGTCCAGATCAGCGCGTATGGCCTCGAGCCAGGGAACCCGATCATCATCGGTCAACGGCTGCCCCGCACTCATCTTGTCGATATTGGCCTGCGGGTGGTAGTCGTCCGCGTCGATGTGCGCCCAGCCGAGGCGTTGCGCCACCACAGCGGCGACCGTGCTCTTACCGCTGGCCGACACTCCCATGACGACGACGACGTCACAGAGCAGTTCTCGGGCGGCAGCGTACGGAGTCAGTTCGCTCACACCGTCAATGATGAACCATCCGAGGTGGGCAGACATCAACGGCGCGCCCGTGCCCGCCGCGGCGACCACGGCGGGCACGGGCGGGGCACGGTGTTCCTGCAGCGCCCGTGGCGGCGACGATCAACACCCCGCGAATCAGCCTCCGCGGGCGGTGGCGCCCGGCGTCACGAGATCCACAGGGCTTCCACCGGACAGACATCGACTGCCTGCTCGGCAGCGGCTTCCTTGCCTTCGGGGACCGGTTTGTCCTGGCCGATGGCGCAGTAGCCGTAGTCATCCAGCGGGAACAGCTCCGGGTCGATGATGTTGCACTGACCGTGTGCCTCGCAGAGGTCACTGTCAACGCTCACTCGCACGCTCTATTCACCTCGGTGTTTCTGACGGATGTCGTAATCGCCCGACCAGACTAGCGCGAACCGCCGACGAATGACGATGCCCAACGCCATGCCGTGTGATCTCATGAGAGCCATGGCTGAGAACCCACTCCAGAACGTCACATTCGAAAGCAACGGCTCGAGTGCCCACGGCTATCTGGCACTACCCGATTCGGGCCGCGGGCCAGGACTGATCGTGATCCAGGAGTGGTGGGGACTGGTTGACCACATCGCCGATGTGACCAACCGTTTCGCGGCCGAAGGATTCGTGGCGCTCGCCCCGGACCTCTACGGCGGGCGGACGACCCACGACGCCCAGGAGGCCAGTGAACTCATGCAACAACTTCCGGTCGAGGACGCGGCGCGGGACCTCGCGGGCGCCGTGGACTATCTACTGAGTCACGATGCCGTCACCAGCTCGACCATCGGTGCCGTCGGCTTCTGCATGGGCGGCGGTTTCGTGTTGGTGCTGGCCGCACAACAGGGCGACAGGATCGGCGCCGCAGTGCCGTTCTACGGCGTCCCCCCGGCCGAGCCGATCGACTTCTCCGGACTGACCGCGCCGGTCCTGGGGCACTATGGCGAGCGCGACGGTGGTATTCCACCGAACACGGTGACAGAACTCGTCGACACCGTCGAACAGCAGTCCGGGCAACGCCCCCAGGTACACATGTATCCGGCAGGCCACGCGTTCCTCAACGACGCGAACCCACTGGGCACCCATGATGCGGAGCAGGCGGATATTGCCTGGCGGCGCACCACGGAGTTCCTCCATCGCCACCTCGGGTAAGGGAGACCGCACACCACCACGCGCCGAGCGCACCGCTGTGTGATGTGAGTGACCGGTGGCCCCGGGGCCACCGGTCACTCCCTCCGCTGCTGTCGCGGGGACTCGCTGTGCGCCGTGGTCCGCTCGACCGGGGCGGGATCCTGCCCCCGTGCGGTCGAACGGACCACGATCAATCATTCGGAATCGCAGGATTCACAGGCCGGCGGTCTGTTCGATCCAGTCGAGATTGGCGGGCACACTGGCATAGTTCTGCACGCCGTGCGGATCGTGGCCGGAGTTCCGCCCCGTCGATGCCACACCGACCTGTTTCCCATCCGCGACTTGGGGACCCCCGGAGTCACCGTGCCAGGTCGCACCGGTGTCACCCTTGCTCTGAATCGCCGGACCGTTGAACGCGTCGGTCGACTTGCCGGTCACGGTGACCTTCGCGGTTTTCAGTTGCGGAGCCGGCGGGCCCTGTCCCTGTTCCCGGCCCCACCCGTAGATAGAGTTCTGTTCCCCCACACTCGGGCCCTGTTGCGCCAACTCCATGGTGTCGGTCTGCACGGACTGGTCCAGATGCAACAGCAGGATATCGGCGTTCGGGTTGACCTCGGTGCGGTCCACGTCGACTTTCACGCCCTCGCCGAGGTTCACGTTGCCGACACGCACGTGCATGCCGCCGTTCTTGTTCAGACAGTGTCGGGCGGTCAGTACCCAGGACGAGTCGATGACGCTCCCGGAACACGTGAACCCACCTAACTGTCCACCACCGTCGTGGTAGACCTGCGCACCCCACGGTGCCGAATCGACGGGTGCTCCACCGATGATGGACGGTCCCACACCCGATGTAGATGCTGCGGCGATACCGGATCCGGAGATCGACAGTCCGAAAACGGCGAGTACAGCAGTCACGCTTCGTGCCATTCTACTCATAGTGTCACCCTTTCGTGGAGGAAATGACACAATCGAAATTAAGGGCCGCTAACGCCTCGTAATACCAACAATCGTCTGTCACACTTCCGACTTTCGTCGGTACAACAACTCCTCATCGTGAGTTCCCCCGCACGTGACACCGACGCCGATTCGCGGCAGGATGTCGGCACAATCCCGACGCAGTCACGGGGGTTCGTCCCCTGCACCTGCAACGCTTCCCACAGCTACGCTCGCAGACCGGGTGAATGGAGGCCGCGAGCGAGTACCCTCGCGGCCTCACGGGTACCGCTGCGCAGCGAAGTCGCCCCACAGCACCAGCACACCGCACCTCCTGGGCACGCCCGTTGTCGCAGGATCGTCCACGACGGCTGTGGTGAATCACCAGTGTGCACGCTGACGTACGGAGCCGAATACGGCAACCTGACATGCGACATCACAACTAGTCCAGTCCGGTCCCGCCGCAGGAGGTATCCGTTGACCATCGACAACGCTCCGTGGACAGCCGCCGAGCTGCCCCAGAGCCGCAAGCTGACGACCGAGATCCCTGGGCCGCGCTCGCGGGAACTGCAACAACGCCGCGCCACCAGCGTGGCGGCAGGGGTCGCCAGCGCCCTGCCCGTGTACGCGGCCGCCGCCTACGGCGGAATACTCGCCGATGTCGACGGGAACCGGCTGATCGATCTCGGTTCCGGCATCGCGGTCACCAGCGTCGGCAATTCGGCTCCCGAGGTCACCAGCGCCGTACACCAACAGGTCGACGCGTTCACCCACACGTGCTTCATGGTGGCCGGTTACGAGAGCTATCTCCGGGTCTGTGAGGAACTGGCCGAACTCACCCCCGGGGCCGGGCAAAAACACAGCGTACTGTTCAATTCGGGTGCGGAGGCCGTGGAGAACGCCGTCAAGGTCGCCCGGCATGCCACGGGCAGACAGGCGGTGGTGGTCTTCGACCACGGTTACCACGGCAGGACGAACCTGACGATGGCGTTGACGGCGAAAGCCATGCCGTACAAACAGGGCTTCGGACCGTTCTCCCCCGAGGTGTACCGCATGCCGATGTCGTATCCCGCGCGCGACGGCCGCACCGGTGAACAGGCGGCCACGGACGCGATCACCAGGATCGAAAAACAGCTCGGCAGCGGCACGGTCGCTGCCGTGATCGTCGAGCCGATCCAGGGCGAGGGCGGATTCATCGAACCCGCCCCGGGTTTCCTGCCCGCCCTCGCCGAATGGTGCCGAACCGACGGCGCGTTGTTCGTCGCCGACGAGATCCAAACGGGATTCTGCCGCACCGGCAACTGGTTCGCCTGTGACCACGAGGGAATCGAACCGGACCTCATCACCACGGCGAAAGGCATTGCCGGTGGTTTCCCACTCGCCGCGGTCACCGGTCGCGCCGAGCTGCTGGACACCGTCCACACCGGAGGGCTGGGCGGCACGTTCGGCGGTAACCCGGTCTCCTGCGCGGCCGCCCTGGGAGCGATCGAGACGATGCGCGAGCAGCGACTGGACGTGGCAGCACAACGGATCGGGAACCGTCTGCACAGCCGATTAGGCCCACTTGCCGAGCGCAACAACACGATCCTCGACGTGCGCGGCCGTGGCGCGATGGTCGCGATCGAGTTCGTCCGCCCCGGAACCACGGAACCCGACCCGGACCTGACATCACGGGTGGCGCGGACGTGTCACCAACAGGGCGTCGTGGTGCTCACCTGCGGAACCCACGGCAACGTCGTCCGCCTGTTGCCGCCCCTGGTCATCGACGAGGCACTGTTGGACGAAGGCATGGACGTGCTCGAACACGCCATCACCGCCGGGACCGGTTGAGGACACGCACACCGGGGCCGCCCCCGACACACCGTCGGGTGATCGGCCCCGGTCAGCACGGAACGATGCTCCGGGGTGCTCACTGTGCGGGACGCCCGTTTGCGCCCCGCCCGGAGCCGCCCTAGATTCCCCACCGAGTGTTGATCACTCGGTACGAACTGTCGACAGGAGGGGAGCAGCGCGTGATTCTCGACCGGTTCCGATTGGACGAGCAGGTCGCGGTGGTGACCGGCGCGGGCCGCGGGCTCGGCGCGGCGATCGCGGAAGGGTTCGCCGAGGCGGGCGCGGATGTTGTCATCGCGTCCCGCACCCGGTCGCAGCTCGACGACGTGGCAACGCGGATCGCTGCCGCCGGGCGCAAGGCGCATGTGGTGGAAGCGGATCTCAGCGATCCCGACGCCACTGCCGCGCTCGTCACGGAGGCGGTGAACATCTTCGGCAGGCTCGACATCGTCGTCAACAACGTCGGCGGCGCGATGCCGAAACCACTGCTCGACACCAGCGTCACCGACATCGACAAGGCGCTGCGGTTCAATGTCTCCACCGCGCACGCGTTGGCGACCGCAGCAGCCCCTGTCATGGCGGGAGCGGGCGCAGGTTCCATCATCAACATCACCTCGGCGATGGGGTGGGCCGCGGGCCGCGGTTACGCCGCCTACGGCACGGCCAAGGCCGCGTTGGCGCACTACACCGAGCTGATCGCCGAGGACCTCGCGCCACGTGTGCGGGTGAACGCCATCGCACCGGGGTCGGTGCTGACGTCGGCGCTGGACATGGTGGCCAACAACGACGAACTGCGCCGTCCGATGGAACAGGCCACACCGTTGCGGCGCCTCGGCGACCCGGCCGATGTCGCGGCAGCGGCCGTGTACCTGGCCTCGGACGCGGCCTCGTATCTCACCGGCAAGATCCTGGAGGTCGACGGCGGACTCACCGCACCGAACATGAGCCTCGGCATTCCCGATATCACCGGCGAATCAGACACCTCAGGATGAGATCACGGCCGGGTACCGGCCGGTCACCCGCCGATGTAGGACATTTCGATCTTCGGCCGGTTCCTGCGGGTTTCCTCCGTGCGTAGTTCGGAGTACCGGTCGGTGCGGGCCCGCCAGATGCCGCGGATCTCCTGTTCGAGCTCGTCGTCGCTCGCGTCACTGCGCACAATGCTACGCAGGTCGTGACCACCGGTGGCGAACAGGCAGGTGACCAGTTCCCCCTGCGGGGAGAGCCGGGTTCGGGTGCAGGTGGAGCAGAACGGTTGACTGACCGAGGCAATCACCCCGACCTCACCGGCACCGTCGAGGTAGCGGTAGCGTTCGGCGACCTCACCGGTGTAGTTCGGGTCCGCGGCCTCCACCGGCCACTGCTCGTGTATCTTGTCGACGATCTCGCGGGCGCGCACCACGTCGTCGAGCCGCCACCCGTTGCTGTCGCCGACGTCCATGTACTCGATGAAGCGGATGATGTCGCCGTGTTCGCGACCGAAGCGGGCGAGTTCGACGATGTCCTCGTCGTCGTTGACCCCCTTCTTGACCACCGAGTTGATCTTCACGGGCGCCAGCCCCACCTCGCGGGCCGTGGCAATGCCCTGCAGCACACGGTCCAACGGCACACGTGTGTCGCTGATCTGCGCGAACCGTTCGGGGTGCAGCGAATCCAGGCTGACCGTCACCCGTGACAACCCGGCGTCGTGGAGCCGCTGCGCTCTGGCGTGCAGCAGTGACGCGTTCGTCGTCAACGCGATGTCCTCGATGCCGTCGATCTCCGCCAGCATCTCCACGAGCTTTTCCAGACCGTTGCGCAGCAACGGCTCACCGCCGGTGAGCCGGAGTTTGCGCGCCCCGAGTCTGGCGAACACCCGCGCCAGCCGGGTGATCTCCTCGAAACTGAGCAGGTCGGCTCGCTCGACGAACTCGTGGCCGGGGCCGAACAGTTCACGCGGCATGCAGTAGCGGCACCGGAAGTTACACCGGTCCGTCACCGAGATCCGCACGTCGCGTAACGCCCGCCCCAACTGATCCTCAACCATCGTTCCTCGCCCATTCGCGGGAGACATGTGTCCCATTCAATATAGCCCTTCCGGGCCGGTGTCTGGGTGGCACACCACAACTGCCCCTGTGACGAGGGGCCGCTGCGTCGACACGGCGCCCCTCGGGCACGCTGGCACGCTAGTCGAGTCCGTGACGTCTGCGGTAGCTCGTCGCGTAGGCGTCGGCGGCCACCATCGCGTCCAGCGTCATCGTGGACGTGACCGGGAAGGGCATGTTGTGCATTGTTTCGCCGGGTGCCGTTGCCGTGGCGGCCACGGTTCTGAGTGTGTCCAGGTCTCCCTCGGCAAGACCGATCTCGCCCAGCGTGGTCGGCAACCCGACCGTGGTGGCGAACGCCAACAGCTCGTCGATCTCCGCACTGGTGTGGTCGGCCAACACCAACTGGGTCAATGTGCCGAAGTTGACCTTCTCGCCGTGCATCGTCCCGTGTGTCTCCGCGACGGCGGTGAGCCCGTTGTGCACGGCGTGCGCAGCAGCGAGCCCCGCGGATTCGAAACCGAGCCCGGACAACAGCGTGTTGGCTTCCACCGTCTTCTCCAACGCGGTCGTCACCGCGTGGTGCCGGGCGGCTTCCCTGGCAGCGGAACCGTAGGCGAGCAGCGTGTCCCAGGACAGTCGAGCCAACGCCTGGCCGGCCATCGTCGCGGTTCCCCCGGCCATGGTGCTCGCCCGGGCTTCCGACACGGCACGGGCCTCCACCCAGGTGGCCAGCGCGTCCCCCATCCCGGACACCAGAAACCGGTGTGGAGCGTTCGCCGCCAACTCGGTGTCGACGAGCACCACGTCCGGATTGTGGGGAAAGAAGCGGTACTCCGCGAACGCGCCCTCGTCGGTGTAGACGACGGACAGCGCGCTGGTCGGGGCGTCGGTCGATGCGATGGTGGGCACTGACGCCCAGCCGACACCGGCCAGGTGCCCTGCCGCTTTCGCGGTGTCCAGCGCCTTGCCGCCACCGAAACCAGCTATCGCGGACACCCCCGAGGAACGGATCGCCGTTGCCACTCGCTCGATCTCCGCCGCAGTACACTCCCCACCGAAGCGTTCGTGCCACAGGGTGATCCCCGCGGCCGCACACGAATCGCGCACGGTGGCACCGGCGAGCTCCCACGCGCTCGGGGCCGCCAGCATCATGATGCTGTCCCCCAGTGGGGCCAAGTGCTTCCCGATGGTGCCGATGACACCGCGTCCCTGGACATAACGCCGGGGGCCGACCATCGTCTGCGCCGGTACCGTCGGCTCCTGCGGCGCGCTCGTCATCATCTGCCTCCGCTCTCCGTGGCACCAACCGGGCCACCGACTCGTCCCGGTTCACACCGTGGCACGAGACGACCATCCACGCACCACACCACAGTGGCCGAGCAGGTTGCGGGTAACCAGGGCCGCAGTAAGAGACCACGTGGATAGGGACGCCGTCGCGAACGGTGACCAGGTGGTGAGGCGGCAAGACCGAGGTGGGACGGCGCAGGGGACATGTGCCGACCGAGGAGATGGACGATTGGCAATGCTGTGCAACTCGGTAGCTGGATCGACGAAAACTGCTACCCCACTACTCTTCAGCCGGTCGGTGAACCGGGTCCGGGCCGGGACCATACGGAACCAGACCCGTCCGGCACACCGCACCGTCCGGATCCGTCACACCGTACTCACCGACCATGCCCTCGATGGTCTCTCTGAGCAGATTCGCATGTCCGCTGTGCCGAGCGGGCTCCTTGATCATGTGCCACATGATCAAGGAGCCCGTCCGTCGGCGCCGAGCCCATCCGTTTTCCACAGCAGGATGTTGCGCTGGTAATCCAAAATTGGTCCAGCATCGCTCACTCGTCTGCTGCCGGGGCGGGTTCGTGGCGCAACATGTGCCCAGCCTGCCCGACACCCGACACCGGGTCACACGAATTTTTGGTTTCTTCGGTCCACACTCGGTCGACTGCGCATGGGCCGCGAGCAATACTGGGAAGATGTTAAGACTGCGTGGCATCACCGTCGATTGCGCGGAACCGGGCGAGCTGGCGAACTTCTGGGCCGAGGCGCTCAATTACGACGAGCGGCAACTGTGGGAACCGTACGCGGGGGTGAAGGATCCCGAACACCGAGACCCGAATGTCACCTTCCAGAGAGCATCGGGTCGCCAGCACGCCAACAGGTTGCATCTGGACCTCTACAGCAACGAACCCGCTGGCGACGTCCAACGTTTGGTCGAGCTGGGAGCGACGCAGGTGCAACACTTCGTGGAGGGAGACACTTGGTGGTGGGTGTTGCGTGACCCCGCAGGAAACGAGTTCTGCGTCGTCGCGGCCGCCGGAGCCGACCGCTCCGTGTGAGCCACGATCCGGCTCCGGATGATACAGCCACCAACGACGCTGGCGGCCGATTCCACCACGCAGGCCACCATCGTCGGAGCACTCGCCGAACGGCGCAACATCGACACCTACCCGGTGACACCGGAACACCACCGGCGACACCATCGGAACGTCATGGGACGTTCGCGACCTACGGCCCTGCACCTCCCAGTGACCCGTGGCACGGCGGCGACAGCGGCTCACGCCGGACCGCACATCCGGCGCCAGAGGCTTGCCCGGATGGGCGGCGCCCGGTTGGCGTGTTCGCGGAGGATCGCAGTCGCCGCACCCTGGGAGTTGACGTCAAGCTTGGTCAGGATGCTGCGGATCTGGGCGCGCACGGTGCGGATCGAGGTGTGGGTCTGGCGGGCGACGGTGGCCGCGTCCGCACCTGCCGCCAACCGGTCGAGCACTTCCCGTTCCTTCGGGGAGAGCTTGCCCAAGCGTTCCGCGCTGCGGTGAGCGGTGTGCTGTGCCGTGCGGTGACGTTGCAGCATGGCCCGACGCTGCGACTCGGGGAGTCTGCCGCGTCCCGCGGCGAGTTCCACGGTGGTGTGGACGAGCTCCGCAAGGCTGGCCCCCTTGACCATCCAGCTCGCCGCGCCCGCGGCGACCGCCGCGGCGACCCGGTCCAACTCGGCTGTGCCGGTGACCACCAGCACCGTCCACCCCTGGGCGCGCAACGGTCCGACGAGCTCGACGCCATCCAGACCCGCCCCGGTGGCATCCGTACCCAGTTCCAGGTCGAGTAGTGCCACACCGACCACGTGCTCCGCCGCGGCCTGCCGCACGGTCCTCAGGCTGGTGACCGGCACTCGGTGCGCGTCGAGCCCCTCGCTCGCCAGAGCATACGTCAGACTCGTGCCGACAAGTTCCTGATCATCGATCACCAGCACGGTTCCGGCGCCGGAAGTCATGATGCTCCCGTTCTTCGGGAGGAGACACGGGGCAACTGCGAGATCGGGTCCGGTGCGGGCAGGTGCAGCAGCACGGTCGTGCCGGTCGGGAAACGGCTCGCCGGCCGCAGCCGCAGGGCACCACCCGCCGCCTCGACCAAGCGGATCGACAGTGCCAGACCCATCCCGCTCCCGGCCGGACTCGGCACAGAATCCGGGCCGGGACCGGCGTCGGTGACCTCGACGACGCACCCTGTGCCCGTTCGCCGTGCGCCGACATAAATGTCGGCACCCGCGGCGTGGCTTGCACAATTGGCCAACAGATTAGTGAGGACCTGAGCCAGACTCGCCGCGGGCATGTTCGTCATCATCCTGTCCGAACAGTCCAAAGTGATCTTGTATCCGGCGGCACGGCGCAGTGTGACCAGCCGGGACAACACCACCTCGATCGCCGTCGGTTCGTCCTCGAAAGACTCGGCGTTTTCGAGCAG
>Ga0079226_10003321_pt1 | contig 12347 bp, 10 predicted proteins | sample Poulit2014_FD_76345 | JGI IMG/M metagenome (GOLD analysis project Ga0079226, IMG submission 76345) | Agricultural soil microbial communities from Georgia to study Nitrogen management - Poultry litter 2014 | ecosystem: Environmental > Terrestrial > Soil > Agricultural land | place: USA: Georgia... | reverse complement strand
GTTCCGGCGTGCATTCCTGCTTATAATGTAATACGGGAGGATCCCATGTGACGTTCCGGCGTGCATTCCTGCTTATAATGTAATACGGGAGGATCCCATGTGACGTTCCGGCGGTATACCTGCTTATAATGTAACACGAGAGGATCCCATGTGACGTTCCGGCGGGTATACTTGCTTATAATGTACCGTTGTAGAAACTCGATTCCAAAAAAGGTGCGAAAAAAAAATTACTGTGCATCATTATATCTTTTGTAAAGTAAAGTTGAATAACTGTAGTCTCCATTCTTTAGCAAGGTGAGAGAAGAATTATTATAAGAAGGCTAATCTTAATGCTGATCTTATGGTTATGAAAGTTAACTAAAATATTTTAATAAGAAAGGGGAAGTTAAGATGTTACATGATTTTAACATACTAATTATTGGTGGGGACAATCGGTATGTTGAGGTAATGAAGGGGTTAGCTCAGGAAGGGGCGACTGTTTATATTGTCGGTTTTGAAACATTCACTGAAGATGTTGACGCTATACATACTAATTTAAAAGATGTTAATTTTAGTAAACTTGATGCCCTCCTTTTACCTGTTTCAGGAACGAATAATGAAGGAAAAATTAAACTTGCTCCGTTTAGTAAACAGGAACTACAACTAACAGAAGAAAAGATTAAACAAACACCAGAGCATTGTACAATTTATACAGGAATCTCCAACGACTTCTTAGATACAATAGCTCGCCGGACAAAGCGAGCATTAGTTCCTTTATTTGCGCGTGATGATATGGCAATATTAAATTCTATTCCAACCGCTGAAGGTACTTTGGCCCTGGCGATGGAAAAGACGGACACCATGATACATGGATCTAATGTCCTTGTCCTCGGATTTGGCAGGGTGGGAATAACAGTGGCGAACCTATTTGCTTCGGTTGGTGCACAAGTAGGAGTCAGTGCTAGAAAAGCGGCTGATCTCGCTCGGATAAAAGAAATGGGATTAAAACCTATCCATTTTAATGAGATCGAACAAGAGGCAGCAAAGCATGATATATTGATTAACACCATTCCGTCATTAATAGTTGATAAGACTGTTTTATCCTCTGTTCCGACCTCATCTCTTATTATTGATTTAGCTTCTGCTCCTGGTGGAGTTGATTTTAAAGTTGCGGAGGAAAAAGGAATAAAAGCCATTCACGCACTCGGTTTACCAGGAAAAGTCGCTCCAAAATCAGCTGGAAAAATCATTGCTGATGTTTTGATAAAATTATTAAAAGAAGACAACACGTCTTTTAATTAATAATAGGGTTATAGAACATACAGAAACAGCTTAGAATTAATCTATTAATCCTAAGCCGTTTAATTTTTTAGCGCGCTCGAGAGGACTCGAACCCCCGACTCATGGTACCGGAAACCATTGCTCTATCCAGCTGAGCTACGAGCGCATCTCTATTTATTTAGTCACAAGGGCTATTATAACCTTTCTTTTTAAACTTGACAAGTCTTTAATTACTTCAAAAGGTACAGTTATGTATAAAAGGTGCACAGGAGCAGTTCTTCACTGTCCCTGTGCCTTATTCCTTAATACTTCAAACCATGTCCAAGTTTATAAACATTTCCATCACTATCTTTATAAGCATAACTCATTCCTTCTGGCATGTATTTATCTTTGTCATAGCCAGGAACATCATTTCTTGATACACAGTCACCATTTTGACGAACAGCAATAACATCGTCACTAGCTGGCAATGTCAATGGCAGGACACCTGTTGGGTTGTGATTTCCTGCAATAACTTCAAGCTGTGCATTGTAGAATGTATCATAGCCAGCGATGAAGGCATCTGCCAATGGTTCCACATTTCCTAGAATCCATGGTAGGATGATATTCACACTCATAACGACTTTTCCTCCACGGCTATGAATACTGTCTGCCACTTCTTTTAGATGATCCATTCCACTTAAGGTTGTCTCTTGATATAATTTACCATCCATCGCTGATAAAACTTTGTCTTCACATAATTCTAGTTCTAATAGTCCTGGTGTTGCATCGAAATATGCACCGGATTTTGGTTGTAAGAAAAGAATAGCTGTATCTGCTTCTTCATAGTTATCTGTCATCGTAAATAGTCCAAGTTCTTCCGCTTCTTTTCTAGCTTTTTCTGTGAAAGCATCAGCTTTTTCAGGCTCCTTATGGAAAACTTCCACATACACTTTTTTACCATTTAGCTTGTCTTGAGTTAATGGTAATGTCTCATCTGAGTTTTTCAATACCGTAACAGACTTTTTATGTGCTTCATATGCAGCATCCCAATGTGCTTTTGTATCAACAACTTCTCTAGCTTTTTCTGGTTCATTGTACGTACGATCATCAAACAAACCTAGAGCAAACATTTCAGTCAGAAGTCGTACATTTGCTTCATCAATACGTTTTTCACTAATCCATCCCTTGCTGACAGCTAATTTCAAGTTTTCAATATCATTGGTATCTGCAACGATATCTGTACCCGCATTAATTGCCTTAGCAAAACGTTCTGCCTCACTACTGTCTTCCATACCCCAGCTCATGTTATTAATAATACCACTATCACTATTAACATATCCTTTGAATCCTAGTTCTTTGCGGAGAATCTCATTTAAGAAATAATGATTAAACGCAAAACCTACTTCTTCAAATGGAATGTCTTCGCCTTCAAATTCCTGGACCACACTCTTCTTAATACTTGGTATCGAGTAATATGGCATGATTGAAGATGTACCATGTTCTACTGCTGCTCTAAATGGAGGTAGATGATATTTTTCTAAACTTCCTGGAGTTGGGTAAAGATTCCATTTTCCTTCTTCATAATGTGGATCAAATCCATTTTCTCTTGCTCCTCCGCCTGGGAAATGCTTCGTTGTCAGGGCAATACTATTTTTTCCGAGTGTTTCACCTTGGAATGCATCAATAATACGACCAATGGCATCTGATATAAATTCTGGATCTTCTCCCAACGTACCGTATGTGCGTTGCCATCTCGGATCTGTCACTACATCGGCCATATACATATAACCTTTTCTCAAGCCAATTGCATCCCACTCTTTACGGGCGATACTAGCAAATTCGCTAATTAGCGAAGCATCTCCACCATTTTTAATATCACCTTGTGCCGCTGCAGCCAGTCCTAAAGTTCCTGGCCATGTAGATAGGATTCCAATCGCATCATTCATCCCAAATACTGCTTCTCCATTTTCATTTCTTGAGTTGGATGCAACAAGCACTGGAATACCTAGACGCGTTCCCTCTGCTACTTCGTTCATCTTATTAATCCATTCCGCTGTTTCAGCTGGACTAAAATTATCTCTTAAAATGAAATGTCTTAGTTTCCTATTTTCAATCGTATGTGTGCTTCCGTACACTTTACTAGTAGCGAAGATGGTTTCTCCTTTTTCTATTACTCCCTCATCTAATACACCATCATGACTGGTCTTATTTTTATCCTCTTGCGCAAGACCCATTTTACGTGAATTAATCAGCATCATGCCGATTTTTTCATCCATATTCATTAAGGAAACAAGGTTTTCTGCACGTTCTCTTGGACTTAAACGCCAATCCTCATAAGGATCAAGTTTTCCATTGCCATTTAAATCTTTAAACTTAAAACCGTCTTCCTCAATGAGCTGCTTTGACCTGACTTCTAGTTTTGGTTGTTTATGTTCCATAAATTATTTCCTCCTTAGGTTGATGTGTTTCTAACTATGAAAGATAATAAAATTCACAAACTTGTATCATTAAATTTTTTAATAAAAATACCAACTGACAGTTAATAGGACTTTCGAATTTTAAACTTCCAATCTCAATAAATTATCTTCTGGTGAAACAGATTTGTTTTTGGTAATATCTATATTTAAATATTCCTCCGTATTTGTTATTACAATAGGAGTTACAATTTCATATCCAGCCTTTTGAATATTTTCCATATCAAACTCCATTAATAAATCTCCTTGTTTCACTTCTTCTCCCTGCTGGACTTGAACATGAAAATATTGTCCATTTAATTTCACAGTGTCCAATCCGACATAAATTAAAATTTCTGCACCATTTTTCGAAGTAATTCCAATCGCGTGGTGAGTAGGAAACAGTGTAGTGACCGTACCATCGACAGGGGAGACGACTTTCCCACCTAGAGGTTGGATTGCAACTCCTTTACCTACTGTACTCGTGGCAAATAAAGGTTCATTTACTTCTGTTAAAGAAACAACCTCTCCTTCTAATGGACTTGAAATTATCTCTGGTTTCACCCCGACAAGCTGGTGATTATAGTTATCATTTTTCTCCTCGAAACCAAGAACATAAGTTACAACTAATCCTAATACAAAAGCTACAATGGAACCGATTAAGTGTTGACTAATAGGGGAGAATGCCGGGATCGATAATACACTTGGCAGTACAAAGTCATTCATAACAACACCAAATGTCCCGTTGATTGCTCCACCAATTGCTCCAGTAATAATAACGTAAACTAACGTTCTTCTAAAACGTAAAAGGATACCATAATAAATAGCCTCTGTCGTTCCAGCAAGAGATCCCGGAAGAATTCCACTAACCGCAAGTGATTTTAATTCTTTGTCTTTCGTTTTTAAAAATACGGCAATCGCAACACCGATTTGAGCAAAGACTGCCGGGGCTGCCATACCAATAATTGGATCAGGTCCATTTGCAAGATTGGCAATTGCAAGTGGGATAATCGTCCAGTGGAGTCCTGCAATGGTCAATAATGTCCATGCACCACCTAAGACCGCTCCAGCTAATAGTCCACTTTTATCACTTAAGAAAGTAACAATGAAACCAAGACCTTCTCCAATTAAGTTTCCAAAAGGTCCAAATATTAGCATCGTTAATGGGACTAATATGATTAACGCAATCAATGGATTGATAAACATTTGTATATCTTTATAAACAATTCTTTTTAGCAGTTTTTCTAATGGAGCATAAACAAACATGGCAAGAAAAATTGGAAACACCGTTGAGGAATAGTCTGCCAAAACAACAGGCATTCCTAAAAAGTCAATCGATTCTACCCCATTATCGACTAAATTGATAATATCGGGTGTTAAAATAGCCGCACCTATCGCCCCTCCAACATAACCATTTGCTCCAAGTTTTAATGCAATCGTAATTCCGAGAAAGACTGGCAGGAAATAAAAAATAGAATTTCCAGCAGCCGATAAAACAATATAGGTACCGCTTTCATCTGAAAGCCAACCAAGGGTATTTAAAATAGATAATGCTGCTTTTAATAAGCCTGCACCAGCAAGCACACCAATAATTGGGGCAAAGCTTCCGGAGATTACGTCGAGCACTTTAGAAAATGCTGAACTTTTTTTCTCAAAATTATCCTGACTCATTGTACTTCCCCTTTCTTCCTAATAAAACAACAATAAGTTTTTATTCATTTCACGAAATAATCCGCTTTCATAATAGTTTAAATGAATTATTTTATTTACATTTTAATTCTATTTTTATTATAGTGGGGTTAGCTCTTTATAACTAGAATGAAAATAACATTATACAGACAAAAATAACATATTTGATAAAAATGGAGGAAAACAAAATGGAATTTTCAAAAGTTGTTTCTACCGCAATGAAAATATCTCACCTCACTCAATTAAACATTTATGTAATAGATGATAAGGGTGAGGTCGGCTACCACGATGAAAAAATCTCCATCCCTTCTTTTATGCCAGGTGCCGGAATGCAGGATGCTATCGATTTTTTTCATAAAATAGAAAATGGAAGCGAATTATATTCCTATATTAATTCATGGGGACTTTACTATTTAGGCTATTCTTTTTTAGAACAAGAGGCATTATATTTTGTTGTGATTGGTCCTTATTTGGAAGTTATTCCGAATATATATAGTTTGTCGTTACAATATAATCTCAATAGTCACCAGAACACTGATTTAAAAGATTTTATTGAAAAGATAAATGTTTTAACAGAGGGACAAATAAGCAGTTATGCAGCAGTGCTTCAACAATTTGACTCGATGAAAGAAAAAGAGGCTTATCCGTCAGTTATTTATCCTATTGAAAACAAGGCAAAGAGAGCGCAAGAGAATGCTATAGTTGATGAAGAAGCTAACTTGGTTGAAAGAAGGTATAAAATTGAAAGGGACTTTATGCATGCAGTGGAAAATGGGGATAAGAAAGCGGCATTAAAACAGATTAGCTCAGACAATATGTTGTTTTCTTTTTCTGAGCGATTCCCTAATCAACCATTACGGAGACTTAAAAATCTAACAATCATTTTGAATACATTATTACGTATTGCTTCCGGAAATGGTGATGTTCCAGCAATTTTAATTCACCGTATCTCTGAAAAATTTGCCTATGAAATTGAAAATGGCGAGAACATTGCGGAACTTCATCAAATTCAAGACCATATGATTGCAGAATATTGTGACCTAGTAAAATCAAACTCACTGAAAGATTACTCATATATGATAAGAAAAGTGATTGAGCATTTAATGAGTTATTATGATCAGAAAATAAATATTACGGACTTGGCCCAACTTAGTCACACTCATCCTGGTAATTTATCTAGGAAATTTAAACAAGAAACAGGCATGACAATAACAGAATACCAGCAAAACCTTAGGGTCAGTCAAGCAAAGCAGTTATTAAAGGAAGAAAGCTTGTCCATTGATGAAACTGCCTGGATGGTTGGATATGATGATCCTTCCTATTTTGGCAAAATTTTTAAAAAAATAACTGGTTCTCCCCCTTCTATGTACAGAAAAAATGATGTATAATAAACAGTTTCATCACTCATATATTTAGGGATAGATACTTATATATCTATTGAATCAAATGTTTATAAGTTATTAAATTAGGGAAAGATTGAAAATATGTTTAAATGTAAACGTAGCGAGTTTCATTTAAACAGTCTCAACATCAGCATGGAGTCGGTTCGTTATTCATCACTTTGTTCACCTTCCATAAAAACTTGTAGATGAAACGTATAATTTTTTCATGAAATACAGTTATTTCTTTTGACCTTTTTTGACCTATTCGTTATTATAAAATTACATCCACTATTTAATGGACAATGTATTTCTAATAAGGAGGAATTTGAAATGAATTTAATACCTACAGTTATCGAACAAACAAACCGTGGGGAACGAGCTTATGATATTTACTCTCGTTTATTGAAAGACCGTATTATTATGTTAGGTAGCGCTATTGATGATAATGTAGCAAACTCTATTGTAGCTCAGCTATTATTCTTAGAAGCTGAAGACCCTGAGAAAGATATTTCATTATACATTAACTCACCGGGTGGATCTATTTCAGCAGGAATGGCCATCTATGATACGATGCAGTTTATCAAATCTGATGTTTCAACTATTTGTACTGGAATGGCTGCATCTATGGGGGCATTCTTACTAGCTGCTGGTGAAAAAGGAAAACGTTATGCACTTCCAAACAGTGAAGTAATGATTCACCAGCCACTTGGAGGTACACAAGGACAAGCTACAGATATTGAAATACATGCAAAACGAATTTTAAAAATGCGTGAAAATATCAACAAGATTCTTTCTGAACGTACAGGTCAATCAATTGAAGTCATTGATCGAGATACAGACCGTGATAATTTCATGTCTGCTCAAGCGGCAGTAGATTATGGTTTAATTGATAAAGTACTAGAAAGAAAACCAGAGTAATTTACTATAAAAAGATTCTCAAACGAAAATCCCTGTCTACATTTGTAGTAGGGATTTTTTTCTGTATTGGATCTATATTATCGTTTCTGTTCTTTCTTTTGTACAAACGCTTCGAGATGATCTAAGGCTTCTTCTTCGTCTGATCCATTAGCAAGTAATGTAATTGTTTCTCCAGTTGTAATTGCTAAGCTCATTAAACCCATAATACTTTTGGCATTAACTCTTTTGCCATCTTTATCTAAAAAGACATCCGCAGAAAAACTATTTGCCTCTTGAACAAATTGTGCCGCTGGACGTGCTTGCAATCCTGTATCGAGTTCAACTTTTACCGTCCTTTCAATCAAAACCATCATCCTCTCTAAAATAATAAGCGCTTTCATAGTTATGCTAAAAGGTGCTTACCCCACATATTCTCCTTCAATTAGATACTGAGAAGTAAGCAAATTTTAGTTTAAATAATCGATATTATAACATGTCACAGGAGTACTTTGCATCTAATTTTATTGATTTAATGTAATTTCTCCATGGCGAATCTTATTTGCAAATTCATCGATCTTCTTTAATCGATGATTGACACCTGACTTGGAGATTTTTCCACTAGTTACAAGCTCTCCCAATTCCTTCAATGAAACTTCTTGATGTTCTTTACGTAAAATGGCAATTTCTTTCAACTTATCAGGTAAGGCATCAAGTCCAACCGTATTTTCAATCAAACGAATATTTTCCACCTGTCTAAATGCTGCACCTATCGTTTTATTCAGGTTAGCCGTCTCACAATTTACTAATCTGTTTACTGAATTTCGCATATCTCTTACAATACGCACATCTTCAAATTTAAATAATGCATTATGAGCTCCAATAATATTTAAAAACTTCGTGATTTTTTCTGCCTCTTTGATATATACTATAAAGCCATTACGGCGTTCTAATTTACGTGCATGAAGATCAAACATATTGACTAAATCACACAATGCATTGTTATGTTCTTCATGAAAATTAAAAATCTCTAAATGATAAGAAGATGTTTCGGGATTATTAATCGAACCTCCTGCTAAAAAGGCACCTCGCAAATAAGCTTTCATGCAGCATTCTTTCTCTAAATATGTTGATGAAATCGTTCGAACAAATGTAAAGGACTCTTTTAAGATATTTAAATCAGATAAAACTCGATCCGCATTTTCTTTCAAACGAACGATATAAACATTATTCTTTTTCAACTTCATTTTTTTACGGACAAGAAGTTCAACAGGTATATCATAAGCTGATTTGATTAGCGTATAGATCCGCCGAGCAATTGCTGCATTTTCAATTTGTACGTCTAATGTATACTTATGATTTGCCTGCGAAAATGATATGCTACCATTCATTCGAACCAATGCTGCAAGTTCTGCATATGTACAGCATTCATCCACTTCAATCCCTGTTAATTCCTTTTTAATTTCTGAAGCAAAAGACATCCTACTCCCCCCTCTTTGGTTCTCCCTGTTCTATACAAGTGTATAAAGTAACCGGGCTAATTTTTTCGTGTCATGTCGTAACGTTTTTCGCCGATGATCTATAATATCGCCTTCAATGATTTCCAGCCCTAAATTTAATAGACAATCTGTATCATAAATAACTGGTTCTGCATTTTCTTCTGCGTACAACTGACGAATTGCTTGATTTATTGACTCATTATGCACAATAATCGAATCAACTGTATTTTCACCAATATGATCGATAATAGCTTCGACATGGTGACTTGCTGTATATCCTGTTGTTTCTCCCGCTTGGGTCATCAGATTGCAAACATAAACAACTTTTGCCTTCGTTTTACTAATCGCTTCATCTATATGCGGTGTAATCAAACTGGGTAAAATACTTGTATATAGACTGCCAGGCGATATAACTACTAAATCAGCATTATAGATAGAATCCACCGCATTTGGAAATGCATGAACAGGCTCAGGCTGTAAGAAAACTCGTTTAATTTGTTTATTCGCTTGAGGTATTTTCGATTCCCCTGATATAATCTCTCCATCCACCATTTCTGCATGTAATGAAAGATTATCGTTAGAAATAGGGTAAATATGTCCTTTTACATTTAAAACACGTGATATTTCTTCTATGCCTGTATAAAAATCACCTGTTATTGAAGTCATTGCAGCGAGTAAAAGATTTCCCATGGAATGGCCGGATAAACCATTTCCTCTATTAAAGCGATGTTGAAACAGTTCAATGAGCATTGGTTCCACATCAGACATCGCAGCAATAACATTTCGAATGTCTCCAGGTGCTGGAATATCCATTTCATTACGAAGTCTACCAGTACTTCCACCATCATCTGCCACTGTAACAAGAGCGGTCAAATCAATTGGTAATTCTTTAAGACCACGCAAAAGCACTGGCATACCTGTTCCACCACCGATAACGACGATTCGTTTTTTCTCAGCTGGATTTGCATTTACTTTTTTCATATTAACGACTCTTTCTCTTGTCTATATCACGGTGACTGACATGTGTTATATAGCCTGAGGATAGCTGCTTAGCGAAATACTCTGCAAGGGCAACGGAACGATGTTGACCTCCTGTACATCCAATAGCAACAACTAGCTGTGACTTTCCTTCTTTTTTATATTGTGGGAGCATGAACTCTAATAAATCTAAAACTTTATCATTAAACTTTTGTGTATCTGACCATTTAAATACATAAGTAGCTACATCGGGATTAAGACCTGTCAATGGTTGCAAATGTGCTACATAGTGTGGATTAGGTAAAAAGCGAACATCAAAAACAAGGTCAGCATCAATCGGAATACCATACTTAAAGCCAAAAGAAAGCATGTTAACGGAAAAGATTTCTTGTCGTTCTTCTGTGTATGCTTTAAGTATTTTTTCTCGCAATTCTTTTGGTTTCAAGTTCGTTGTATCAATAATTCTTTGTGCTCTCCCTCTCAGTTCATCTAAAATTTTACGTTCTTGATGAATTCCTTTAAGTGGCAAATCACCTACTGCTAGTGGATGTGAGCGGCGTGTTTCTTTATACCGACTAACGAGCTGTTCATCTTTCGCATCTAAAAACAAAATATGCTCTTTAATCCAGTCTTCATCACTTAATACATCAAGTGATTCAAATAGCGAATCAAAAAATTCGCGTCCACGTAAATCCATAACAAGCGCCACTTTATAAATATTATTAGCAGAATCCTTCATCAATTCCAGAAACTTCGGTAATAAAGTAGGGGGCAAATTATCAACACAATAATAACCTAGGTCTTCAAAACTTTGTATTGCGACTGTTTTACCAGCTCCAGACATGCCAGTAATGACAACTAATTTTGTTTCTTGCTCTTGTTCTTTTCCAGTCATTTTAACGACCTCCTCACAATAACAAATTATCTTCCAGGTGAAGGATCGAGCCTAAAATCAATTAATTCGTAGTTTTTTGTATAAGAAAAAGTTCCAAATAATTGCTGTTTTGATGTTAGAACATGGTTAAAGATACGTCGATCTCCCTCAGCCATTGGTAAGCTAGCCACTTTATGATATGGAACCCATTCCAGTTCCCCTTCATCACAAAAGTTGGTTAACTCTCCTTCGTAAGAATCGCATTTAAACGTAAACATCATCCACTCTTGAATAACTTCTTCATTTTCATAAATAACAAATGTAAAAACACCAGCTAACTCCGGCTGTTGTAATTTTAATGCTGTTTCTTCTTTAAATTCCCTTTCCGCAGATTCCTTGATTGATTCACCCTGTTCCATCTTCCCTCCAGGAATTGCATACCATCCACGGCGTGGTTTTTTTATCATTAGGATATGTCCCTCATTCATTAATATGCAGTTCGTTACCCGTTGCATGACGATGTCACCTCATTAATCATTACTTCCGTACAAAAGTAAGTTAATTTATATATTGTCAAATGATATTAAAATTAATTCCATTGTTATTAAAAATTCCTTATAAGAAATCTCTAATTAAATAACTACTATTTACTATTATACAATGAAAAAAATTAAAGCAACAAGAATATGACCGGAGGGAGATTATTGTATATTTATTGGCTAGTCAAAAAAGCGTGGCGATGATTCTTTCCAAAATTGGAAGTTACAAAAAAGAAAGCACAGGAAATTTCACCTGTGCCAAAAACTAATTTATTTAATAAAAAGGGGGTCAATTAGTTAATTATAGTGTACCCCATTTTTATTGCTATCGTGTTACAGTCAAATTAAAAAGTGATTACTTCTATGATTTCGTTTTTGTTTTGCTATTTAATTCTTCGATATAAGCCTGGGCAGTTTCTGCGGCGATACTACCATCACCTGTTGCTGTTACGATTTGTCTGAGTGTTTTTTCACGGATATCCCCAGCGGCATAAATACCAGGAATTTTCGTTTCCATATTTTCATTCGTTGGAATATAGCCTTCTTCGTTAGTAATTCCAAGAGATTTAAACGGCTCACTTAACGGAACCATACCGATGTAAATAAACACACCATCAATCGGCTTTTCAAATTCCTCGCCCGTTTCTACGTTTTTGAAAAGAATACTGCTTACTTTTCCATCGGGACCATTAATTTTTTCAGCAACCGTGTTCCACATGAATTCTACTTTATCATTATCAAAGGCACGATCCTGAAGTATTTTTTGGGCACGTAATTCATCACGACGGTGAACAATC
>Ga0079226_10003320_pt1 | contig 12351 bp, 5 predicted proteins | sample Poulit2014_FD_76345 | JGI IMG/M metagenome (GOLD analysis project Ga0079226, IMG submission 76345) | Agricultural soil microbial communities from Georgia to study Nitrogen management - Poultry litter 2014 | ecosystem: Environmental > Terrestrial > Soil > Agricultural land | place: USA: Georgia... | reverse complement strand
TGTGGTAAGTCACTTGCAACTTGGTTTACTGAATCATAAATATTTACAGTCATGGATAATTCCTCCTTTGAGCTTATATCTAATTCTATCATAATGTGAAAATAGTTGATAGAATCGCGATTGGTGATGTTGACCGTTAAATGAAATCATGCTTTAATAAAAACAGAATATCGGCATCGGAGATTCAGTAGAGCATCACCCACTGGTTCAGAAAGTTAGCGGTTGCTGGGAGATAATCCATGGGGAGAATCGAATTACACTTTCATTTAGTGATGCACCAGACTGGCGTTTTCCAGTAAGAGGCACATTTGTGTAAAGTTGGGTGGTACCACGACTGAGTTCGTCCCTGGGGTGATTTCCAGGGACCTTTTTTATTTAGATGCGAGGTAATGGAGGTTAAACATGGACATTTTAGAAGATTTAAAATGGCGCGGCGCAATCAATCAGGAAACTGATGAAGAAGGCTTACGCGAATTATTAAACGAAAAGAAAATTTCATTATACTGTGGAACGGATCCAACCGGTGATAGTTTGCACATTGGACACTTGATTCCGTTTATCATGTTGAAACGGTTTGAAATGGCCGGCCACCACCCATATATTTTAGTCGGCGGTGGAACAGGTTCGATTGGTGATCCAAGCGGCCGCAAGACAGAACGGCAATTACAAACCAAGGAACAAGTTGAACATAACGTGCAAGCATTGACAGAACAAGTTACCCGGCTTTTCGGCGGCAGCGGTCACGTAACATTTGTGAATAACTTTGACTGGCTTTCACAATTCAATTTGTTAGATTTCTTACGCGATTACGGGAAAGAATTTAACGTTAATACCATGATTCGGAAGGACGTTGTTGCCAGCCGGTTGGAAAACGGGATTTCATTTACTGAATTTACATACCAGATTTTACAGTCGATCGACTTTTTGACATTGTATCGTGATCACGATGTGCAATTACAAATCGGCGGTTCCGATCAATGGGGCAATATTACTGCTGGAATTGATTTGATCCACAAAAAAGAAGGCCAAGACGCAAAAGTCTTCGGGTTAACAATTCCATTGATGTTAAAGGCTGATGGAACTAAATTCGGTAAGACAGCTGGCGGTGCTGTATGGCTTGATCCAAAGAAGACATCACCATATGAGTTCTACCAATTCTGGTTAAACCAAGATGACCGTGATGTTGTGAAATACTTGAAGTACTTCACTTTCTTAAGCCATGATGAAATCGATGCCTTGGCTGAAAAGGTAAAAACTCAACCTGAAAAACGGGAGGCCCAACGTGCATTAGCCCGTGAAGTTACAACTTTTGTTCATGGTGAAGATGCAATGCACGAAGCCGAAAAAATCTCTGAAATTTTATTCAGCGGCGACATCAAAGAATTAACAGCTGAACAAGTTGAACAAGTCTTTGGCAAAATGCCATCGGTTGAAGTTTCACGTGAAAAACAAAACCTTGTAATTTGGTTAGTTGATAACGGCATTGAACCATCACGGCGGCAAGCCCGGGAAGACGTTAAGAATGGTGCAATCCGGGTCAACGGTGAACGGATCCAAGACCTTGAATATGAACTTGATCCAACCGCTGCTTTTGACGGTAAATATGTTGTTATCCGGCGCGGAAAGAAGAAATACTTTTTGGCAAAGGTTAAATAGAAATTTGACTTTATAAAAATATAATACTAGATTTTTTTACTTACATGTTATATTCTCAATCGTTAGTAAAAAAGATGTTTTTACATATTTGACGGGGAAATGTAAAATGTATAAAAATAGTAAAAATCGGATTTTGGCACCATTACAACAGTAGCATGTTTATTAGAATAAACGTAGGAGCAATAATTCATGCGATAATGTTCAGTTAAATTCTTAAAAGTCATAATCAAAGGCTTTATAATTCTGAAGACGCTTTTTGAATTTTGAAAGGACGGAACGATTCCTTTATGAAGAGAGAGATGTATAAAAAAGGCCATTCCAATCGTGATTTTATATATTTATTTTTGAAGTTGTTAATAATAGCATTAGGGTTTGTAACTTTATTAACACTATGTATGACATCATTGTTAAAACGTGAGTATATTATTCCTTATTTTGAAAGCTTAGTTATAAGAAGCAATGGTGTTAAGTTTATTTTAGCAGCCATTATGGGAGTTACTATTCTAGTAATTGGGCATAGTCTCTTGCGAAAGATAAATTCTCGACAATTATTTTTATTTTTCACAGTTGTTTTCTTTATTTCGGGATTGTATTTAGTGATTAATGCATCAACGGAGTTAAATAAGGCAGATCCGTTGTTTGTGTACAAAATTGCTAATCAAATGAATCACGGAGACTTTAAGGCATTATTGCCTTCCTATTCTAAAATTCCTGGAGAGGGATACAAAGGATACCTGGCTGTTTACCCTTTTCAATTGGGATTTGTTACCTATTTAAGACTATTGGAAGTTTTTAGTACAAATGTTCGCTTTTTATATTTTGTTAATGTTTTACTAGTAATAATTATTAATTTTATTTTGTATAAGATTGTGGGTCTAGTTACTAAAAATAATATAACGGCACAAAATTGGACGGTGTTGTTGACCTATTCATTTTTACCAATGCTATTTTTTACTTTGTTTATATATGGCAATATTCCGGGTTTATGTGCCTGCCTGGCCGCTGTATATTTTGGAATAAGAGTGTTAAATAGTTCTTCAAAGAGAAAGTTTGACTGGATATTGTGTGTGTTGTGCTTTTGTATTGCCTATCAATTAAAGAGTAATTATCAAATTTCAGCTATAGCTTTGGGAATTATATTTATTATGCATGCAATTAAGGAACGCAGTTGGAAGCCTTTTTTGATAACACTTGCAATCTTTACTACTATGTATGGATCTAACACATTAATAAAAACGTTCTATAGGCTGGAATCTGGATATCAAATTCAGAAGGGAGTGCCGATGAACGCTTATCTTACCATGGGATTACAACCTGACAGCTCTGGTGATCGTGGACCTGGATGGTACAACAGTTACACTGTCATTTTATATGGAAAAGAAAATTCAAATTCTGAAAAAACGGCACAAGTGGCAAAAAGAAACCTTAAAGAAGAAATAAATTTTTATCAGAAACATCCTAAAAAGGCATATGAATTTTTTTGGAGTAAATTTATTTCAACATGGTCTGACCCAACATTTCAATCAGTATGGATTGCTCCCTGGAAGCAAAGCCCTAGGACAAAGATATTAAAAAATATTTATTATAGTAATTATAATTATCAAGCATGTGAATCTTCAAGGCGAGGTTGTTGGTACCAAAAATCGATGAAATATATTTCGATTTGGTGCAATTTCACTGTTGTGGCGATATTAGCGTTATCTTTAGGAATGTTAATACGTAAAAAGTTGTGTCAAAACTTTTATACGTTGTTTGCAGTTTTAAACTTAATGGGTGGAATGATTTTTCATTTATTTTGGGAAACGAAAAGTCAATATGTAATTCAGTATATCTTCTGTTTAATTCCTGTAGCAGCAATGTTTTTGGGAGAAACTAAGAACTTAGGTACTAAAAAGAAGTGAATTTAATTTTATATAGGCAGTAAGCGGTTGTTCATCGGTTTTCCCATGGGAGAGTTTTAACCATACACCATTAACGATTTTACAATTGCCTGTTCGTTACCTGTCATATTCGATTCTTTTTGCTGCCGTTGTTGGCTCGCAAGGAATTGTAAAAATTTTGGATACGCATTTCGCTTTTGCGCGGGCTAAAGTTCCGGTGTTGATGATGGCAATTCTTGCAGTTGCCGGTCCAAATCGCTTGACTTATGGAATTGATTTAAAACATCAAAGCAAAGTTGATTTACCAGTGATTTGTTATGTTCATACAACTGTCAAAGTTAATGGCCAAAAGGTTACGCCCTAATTAAGTTCACGCGGAACGGTCGCGTTGAACCTCGCCCCCGGAAGGTACAAGATCGAAGTTGGCTATCAACCTTCGAAGGCTTACTTTATTGGTTTAGGAATTGCGTTGATTGCTTGGTTGCTGATGCTTATCCGGGTGATTTTTCGACGGAAAATAGATCATCACGCCAAACATTGAATTTAAATTATCAAAGAATAATAATTGTTTAGAGATTGATAAAATGAGATTGGCATTAAGGTGCTTGATACCAAGGATAATTCGATTTAGCCTTGGTATTTTTTTATAAAAATATAATATTAAATTTTTTACCTGTATGGTATACTTTTAACCGTTAGTAAAAAAGGAAAGGGATATTTTTACATGTTTGACGAAAAAACACACTATAAGATGTATAAGAGTGGTAAAATTGGGTATTTGGCGCAATTACAACGGCAACCTGTTTACTGGGATTAAACATGGGAGCAGTAACACATGCCGACAATGTTCAGTCAAGTTCTCAAAACACACAACCAAAGAATGAATCAAGCGTTCAATCAAAACAAGCAAGTCAACCATCACAACAGGTGGTATTAAAGAGCAGTCAAAGCTCACAATCATCTTCAGTTGCAACGAAGACAACAGTTCAGGAACAACCTCAAGTAACGAATTTTGCAGCTGTTCCTTCACGCAGTTCACAAGCTAGTTCAGTTCAAAAACAATCAAGCGTTCAAACAAATAAGCCAGCTGAAGTTACAGCTCAAAAGAGCCAACCGGAAGTAACCAACTTCGCAGCTCAACCAACTAAGGTAACCAACCAAACACAAACGGCACCGAAGAGCAATCCGGTTTCTTCACCAAAAACAAATAGTCAACAAGAAATCAAAAACCAACAACCAGTTCAAGCACAATCAAGTTCACAAGCTCAACAATCGAGCTCACTTGATAAGTACACTTTTGCTGAAAATCATCCAGAAGCAAAGCAAGTAAGACAAAATAATAACTGGTATTTACAAGAAAACGGCAAGAATTTAACTGGTTTCCAAAAGATTGCTGACCAAAATAAGATCTGTTACTATAATCCATCAAACGGTGCGATGGTTTATGGTCAACAAAGAATTGATAACAAGTGGTATCTTTTTGACAAGGTAACGGGTGCTTTACAATTCGGTTATCAATGGATCGGTGATCAAAACAAGGAAGTTTACTATGATCCGAATAAAGGCAATATGGTCTATGGTCACCAAAAAATCAACGGTAAAGAACAATACTTTGATCCGGTAACGGGTGCGCAAGCCAAGAACAGTTATGTATGGGACAAGAATGCCAATGCTGAATATTACTACGATGGCTTGGGTAACATGGTTTACGGCCAACAAAATATTAACGGTCACTGGCAATACTTCGATACTAAGACGGGAAAGCAAAGCAAGAACCAGTATGTTTGGATCGGCAACCAAAACAAGTGGGTTTACTATGACGGCGTCGGCAACATGGTTTATGGCCAACAAAAGTTGAACGGTCACTGGCAATACTTTGATCCAGTAACGGGTGCGCAAGCCAAGAGCAGTTACGTTTGGATCGGTAACCAAAACAAGGAAGTTTATTACGACCAAAACGGGAATATGGTTTATGGGCTTCAAACGATTCAAGGCAAGAAGCAATACTTTGATCCAGTAACAGGTGCCCAAGCAAAGAACAGTTACATTTGGGATAAAAATACAAATGGTGAATATTACTTTGATGGCTTAGGCAATGCGGTTTACGGCCAACAGAAGATCAATGGTCACTGGCAATGGTTTGATTTACAAACTGGCAAGCAAGCTAAGAGCCAATTTGTAAATATTAAAGACCAAAACAAGACGGTTTACTATGATGGCTTGGGTAACATGGTTTACGGTCAACAAAGAATCAATGGCCACTGGTACTTATTCGATAAGGTAACCGGAGCTATGCAAACTGGTTTCCAATGGCTTGGAAATTACGGTCAAAATAAGACTTGTTACTACAATCCAGCAAATGGCCAAATGGAATACGGTCAACAAAAGATTAATGGTAATTATTACCTGTTTGATAATGTAACGGGAGCAATGTATCGTGGAACATACGTTGACTATAATCACGGACGCGCCCTTGAATTTTATAACAATGGCGGTCAATTAGTAACCGGATCTTACAATAACAATGGTCAAACATACCACTTTGCGACGGAACAAGAAGCTGCAAGTTCAAACGGCAAACTTGTTGTTGGTCAATTAATTGCTAACGGAATGATTAAGTTCCAAGGTAATACATATGACATGATCGATAATCAAGTTCAAACTGGTCAACAAAAGATCGATAACAACTGGTACTTATTTGATAAGAATTCAGGTGCCATGCAAACTGGCTTCCAAAACTTGGCTCCATATGGTCAAAATAAGATTTGCTACTACAACCCAGCAAATGGTCAAATGGAATACGGCCAACAAAATATTAATGGTCACTGGTACTTATTCGACAAGGTAACGGGTGCACGTTTAACTGGTTGGCAGAGTTTGGCTCCATACGGTCAAAACAAGGAATGCTTCTACAACCAAGACGGAACGATGCATTACGGCTGGTTAAATACTGACCGGTATGACTACTACTTTGACAATGTAACCGGGGCAGAATACATTGGCGGAAGCCACAATATTGATGGCCGTTGGTATAACTTTGATAATCAAGGTCACTGCCTTGACTTTAATCAACGGGTAATCAACTGGTTTGAAAGCCGGAAAGGCCACTTAACATACTCAATGTACGGTTCACGGAATGGTTCAGATGGAACAGCTGATTGCTCAGGCTCAATGACCCAAGCAATCCGGGATGCTGGTGCAGGTCCATACTCATACCTTTATAATACAGATTCACTCCATGGGTACTTACGGGCTAACGGCTACTACCTTGTAACGGCGAATGGCAACTTCATTCCTGAACGTGGGGATGTTATTATCTGGGGTCGTCAAGGCGAAAGTGGCGGTGCAGCGGGTCATACGCTTGTAATTTCGCAAGGTGGAAATGATGCTCAATGTATCTCAACTTGCTATTATACAAACGGCCAACCAGGAACAGCGGTTCAAGAATTGCCGTATAACTGGTACTGGCACTTAGACGATTGTCCATACTACTATGTATATCGTCAAGGCGATCAACATCGAAATTAATAATTTTTAAAGGAAACCATTGATGAAAATGATTTGTATTTATCTTTGATGAAGTAGATTTTTATTAATTTTATAAATAAGTGTAAATATTATAGAATACAATTTTATCTAAAAAGTAATTGCGGTATAATGATATTGTGCAAACGATTGCGGAAATTTTTTTAAGGAGTGAAACTATGAACCGAGAAGTCAAAAAAAGATATAAGATGTACAAGGCCGGTAAAAACTGGGTCGTTGCACCGATTGTCTTTTTAGGATTAACTGCTGGATTAGGCTATCAAGCAAACGTTAAAGCTGATAATGTCTCATCATCAACAGGCAGTAATAGTGAAAATACTCAACAATCAAAAGCAAATTCATTAAGCAGCCAAAGTTCAGTTGCATTGAAGAGCAGTCATTCTGCTGTTCAAGCCCAAGCTGCTTCAAAAGAAGAAATGGTGAACTTTGCTGTTCAACAACCAACTGCTAAAGCAGCAACAAGCTCATCAAAAACAAGTGTAAATAGTAACAAAGCAAATCAAACAGAAAATCAATCAAACGCAACCGCAAACGACGCACCAACAGCAAATAAGTCGGAAAAAACGGCTGTAACAGCAAATGACCAACAACAAACTAATGGTCAAACTGCCGCTAAGGAAACAAACCAAACCACGACTGCTACTCAAGCTGATCAAAAGCAACCTGCAGCAACTCAAACTGCAGGTCAAAATGGTCAAGCTCAAGCACAGCCTGATAAGACATCAAGTTCAGTCTCATCATCTTCAAGCAGCGTCTCACAAAAAGTTGAACAAGCGCAAGAACATGACGATGCTGTTCAAGTTAACCAAAACGGTCAATGGTTCTTACAAAACAAGGAAACTCACCAAAACTATACCGGTTTCCAATATATTAAGGATCAAAACAAGACCGTTTACTATAATCCAACGGATGGCGCCATGGTTTATGGCCAACAAAAGATCAACAATCAATGGTACTACTTTGATAAGATCACAGGTGCCATGAAGCTTGGTTACTACTGGATTGCAGAGCAACAAAAAGAAGTTTACTATGATCCAAATAAAGGCAACATGGTTTATGGCCAACAAAAGATCAACGGTCACTGGCAATACTTTGATGATGTCACCGGTGCTCAAGCTAAAAGTAAATATGTTTGGATCGATAACCAAAACAAGGAAGTCTACTATGACGGCCTCGGCAACATGGTTTACGGCCAACAAAACATCAATGGTAAATGGCAATGGTTTGATACCGTTACTGGTGCCCAAGCTAAAAACCAATATATCTGGATCAAGAATCAAGATAAAGAAGTTTACTATGATGGCCTTGGCAACATGGTTTACGGTCAACAAAACATCAATGGTAAGTGGCAATGGTTTGATACCGTGACAGGTGCGCAAGCTAAGAACCAATATGTTTGGATCGGCAACCAAAACAAGGAAGTTTACCATGACGGTTTAGGTAACATGGTTTATGGTCAACAAAAGATCAATGGTAAGTGGCAATGGTTCGACATGGTAACTGGTGCTCAAGCCAAGAACAAGTTCGTTTACATTAAGAATCAAAACAAGACTGTTTACTATGATGGCTTGGGCAACATGGTTTATGGTCAGCAAAAGATCAATGGTCACTGGTACTTATTTGATAAGGTTACTGGCGCAATGCAAACCGGTTTCCAATATATTCCAGAACAAAACAAACTTGTTTACTATAACAATAGTGGGCAAATGTTATACGGTCGACAAACCATTAATGGAACAACATACACATTGAACAATGTTACCGGCGCAGTTGAAGCTCGCGGTCAACAAAAAATCGGCGGCCACTGGTACTACTTCGACAATAACGGTAATCCGGTTACAGGCTATTACTGGATCGGCAATCAAAATAAGGAAGTTTACTATGATCCTCAAACTGCCCAAATGGTTTACGGCCAACAAAACATTAACGGCAAGTGGCAATGGTTCGATCCAGTCACGGGTGCTCAAGCCAAGAACAAGTATATTTGGATCGGTAACCAAAATAAAGAAGTTTACTATGACGGCTTAGGCAACATGGTTTACGGTCAACAATTCATTAATGGTCATTGGCAATACTTCGACACTGTTACGGGTGCCCAAGTAAAGAGCAACTTCCAATGGATCACTGACCAACAAAAACTTTGCTACTATGATGGTTTAGGCAATATGGTTTACGGTCAACAAACGATCAATGGTCAACAAGACTACTTCAACACCGTTACTGGTGCTTATGAAATCCCAACCTCAGAACTCGCAAGTTATCGGGATGACGTTGCAAACCAAATCAACGCAATTCTTAAAAACGAAGGCAAAGATCAAATGGACGCCAACTGGACAGGCGATCAAAACAACTTCGAAGCCTTTGGATTGCATGATACAGCTCAATTAGTTGCTCAAGGACAATTAAATAATGATGAACAATCAATTGAAATCAACTTACAAAACAACCAGTTAATGAACGGAACAGCTAAGGCTTACCAAGTAACCGTTACTGCTCCAACGAAGGAACAGGCTGCTCAAGAAGCTGCTCAAAAGATCGTTTCAATGCTCGGCAACAACACTTCAAATTGGAAAGCTTTGGGTGTCGGCGCAACGATCCAAGACAGTAATAACAATAAGAACTGGAACACAACGGTGATCTTCTACAACCCAAGTCAAGAAAGCCAATTTGTAAAGAAGACTTCAAACGTTCAATACAAGATCACAAACGTATACAACAATGCCGGCGACGTTCAAAACGCCCTTCAAAACGGTGCAATGAACCCAGCTGACCTTGTGAACGCTGGCCTTTCAGATACTGCTAAGACATTATTGACAGGTATCCAAGGTGACACGATCTCAAGCGAAAACCTTGAAGCCCTTGCAAACGCTGTTGGCGGAATGACAAAGGCATTTGTCGGAACAACAACTTACTACGACAAGAACGGCAATCCTTACCACTATGAATACTGGTTGGATGGTAACCAAGAAGCCGGTAAGCAACAAGAAGTTGCAAATGACAACAAGAACGTCAAGTTTGGCGACACCGTAACGCTTGATTACAATGCAACCTTGGTATATGGCAAGGCTGAAGATACAACCACAACTGAATCAACCAAGCCATCAACAGAAATGACTGCTGATGAAATCACCAATGCATTCAAGAACGGAACCGAAACTGGTTTACGTTATGACAAAGTCGTTGTTACCCCAATCAAAGGAATGACAAATGACATGATCCGCGGGGTTGACATTTCAAGTTACAAGTCACTTGAAAATGCCGGCGTAACGTTCTACGACTTCAACGGCAATCCAGCAAGCCTTGTTAAGATTCTCCACGATGCAGGTGTTAACTATCTTCGTCTTCGTCTCTGGAACGATCCATACAATGCTTCAAACCAAAACTACGGTGGCGGTGTCTGTGACGAAGCAAGCGAAATGGCAATTGCCAAAGAAGCTGCTAAGTATGGCATGAAAGTAATGCTTGACTTGCAATACTCAGACTTCTGGGCAGATCCAGGCAAGCAAATCGTTCCAAAGGCATGGCAAAACTTAAATCCAACAGATATTCAAACGGAAGTCTTCCAATACACCCGGAAGATCATGAATGACTTCAAGAATGCCGGAATTGACGTTGGAATGGTTCAAACCGGGAACGAAATTACAAACGGAATGCTCGGTCAATCAACTGACCGTGATCATGGTGGTTCATACCAGGGTGCATGGGATGACCCAGTTAAGGCATTTAACATTTGCAATTACTTGAATGCCGGCGCAAAGGCTATCCGCCAAGAATTACCATCAACAAAGATCACGATCCAGTTGGAAACACCAAACATCGACAAGTACACAAACATCATGACTGTTCTTCAACAACATGACGTTGACTACGATGTTTTAGGTTCTTCATACTACCCATTCTGGTCATGTGCAGATAATAACGGTCACGGCTTAGGAACAGGCGCTAACACGCCAAATAACTTATTAGCCGTTGAAAAGATGGTTGCCGAGAAGTTCAACAAACAATTCGTTGTTCTTGAAACAAGCTGGGTAAGCACAACGCAAGATGCTGACGGTACCGGGAACTCAATTGGGGATAACAATACAAAATGGCAAAATACAAACATGTATCCTGTAGGTCCGCAAGGTCAAGTTGACGAAATCGAAGCCCTCTACAAAGCACTTGTGGCTGGCAACGGTTTAGGTGCCTTCTACTGGGAACCAGCATGGATTCCTGACAAAGCTGGTTGGGTCAACTGGCAATACAACGATGCGATGTCAGAAGTCTTCGGTACTGGTTGGGCAAACAGCCACTCAGTTGGTTACTCACCAAACAGTGTAATGTATTACAACGGCAAACCTGCATGGGGCGGTACAACATGGGATAACATGGCAATGTTTGATGATCATGGTTATGCATTGCAATCATTAAATGTCTTCAAGGGCATGCTTGATGGTTACACATCACCGGATACGATCAACTACGCTCCGTTGAAACAACAAACAACAACTGTTACAACGCCGCCATTTAACTCAGGCAACAGCTCATCAAACAGCTCAAGCTCAAATAGCAACAGTAACAGTAGTTCAAGTTCTTCAACAACAAATAACAGCAAGCCGGCAACGGGTAACAGTTCTTCAACAACGAACAGCAATCAAAAACCGGCAACGGACAATAACACAAACAACAGTAAGCCGGCAACAGATAGTAATTCAAACACTAACAACAGTAACAGTAACAATAACAATAACCAAAAGCCAGCAACGCAAACGGCAACCTCAAATATTCAATACAAGGTAACGGCTGTTTACAATGCTCCAGGCGTTAACGTTACTGTTCCAGATGCTCTCAAAGTTGGTGACGTTGTTAAAGACATGCCAAGCTCAGTTCCAACATCTGTTTCTGGAACAAAGGGCGACAAGCTTTCAGCAAGCGACTTGAACAAGGTTGCCAATGCAATTGGAAGCAACGGCGTTGATGGAACTCAATCACAAAAATCCGTTCAATATCCAAACGGTAACGGCCACTACTTCTACAAGTACTACGTCCAACAAGGATTTGATGCAACTAAGGCTAACGAAGATGTGACATACGGTTCACCAATTACCGTCAACGTTACCGCAACGTTAACATGGGCTGAATAAAATTCAGAAATAACAAAAAAAGCAGGCTCTTTGTCAAATCGTATTGGTGAAGAACTTTTAGGAGAAGCATTAACTGTTGTTACGCAGTTGATGCTTCTTTTTGATTTAAGAGAAAAATACAATCAATGCGATTAAAAAAGTTATTT
>Ga0079226_10003319_pt1 | contig 12351 bp, 12 predicted proteins | sample Poulit2014_FD_76345 | JGI IMG/M metagenome (GOLD analysis project Ga0079226, IMG submission 76345) | Agricultural soil microbial communities from Georgia to study Nitrogen management - Poultry litter 2014 | ecosystem: Environmental > Terrestrial > Soil > Agricultural land | place: USA: Georgia... | reverse complement strand
GCAAAGGCTTCTTCACTACCGGCAATATGTTCGGCCAAAGCAACACTGGAGTCATTACCTGACTGAATAATCACGCCATGTAATAAGTTGCCCACTGACACCTGCTTGCCCACATCAATAAACATCCGCGAGCCGCCGATACGCCATGCCTTCTCACTCACGGTCACCATATCCTGTTCGGAGATTTGGCCCTTATTAATCTCTTTCGTGGCGATATAGGCGGTCATTAACTTGGTGAGACTGGCCGGTGGCAAACGCTCATCTCCATTATGCTCAACCAACACTTGCCCTGTGGCTGCGTCCATCAGCACATAAGATTCAGCAGCCAGTTGCGGCATTGCAGGAATTGCTGTCTGTGCCGCACTAACAAAACTTGCACTGCAAATAAGCATAGCGCTAAGGAGAAACTTCTTAAAAAACTGACTGATCTTCATACAACTCTCAAATGATTAAAATGACCACATCAACTCTTCTCAGAGCCGATCTTTCATTATGGGAAAACTAATAAGACTGCTCACCCGCCACCAGTGCCGGCTGCCCTAAATTGGCTAAACGTACTCGGTGACGTAAATCCTCAGCCTCGTTTTGACTCGGCACCGGCCCCATTCTCACCCGATGCAGCACTTGCTCGTTGTGCACCACTGAGTTGATGAATACTGGCGCACTGGTCAGCAGGCTGAGCTTGTCCTTGAGCAGCTGCGCAGCGTTGGGATTGGCGAATGCTCCGACTTGGAGATAGAGGCCAGCGACTGATAACGAAGCGTTTTTTTTTGCGTCCACCTGTTGCGCTGTGTAATCAGCAACCGCCTGATTAGAAACGACTGCGGTATTGTCCAGCTCGGCTGTTTCAGGCAATACTGGTAAGCGCAAAGGCTTATTTTGCGCCACAACATGGGTCGCTCCCGGTTCAGGAACCTGCTGCCCACGCTCAGCCCACCACTGATGCGGATCAATGCCTTCAACCTTAACCCGCGCTACTCCTTTATCGGCAAAACCCAATTTTTTAGCAGCTGCAAAGGATAAGTCGATGATCCGGTCTGAATAAAATGGCCCACGATCATTGACGCGCAGTGTGACCACGCGGCCATTCTCCAAGTTGGTAACCTTCACATAGCTGGGCAGCGGTAAAGTTTTATGTGCGGCGGTCATACCGTACAAATCAAAGGTCTCGCCATTGGCTGTATCGCGGCCATGAAATTTAGTGCCGTACCAAGAAGCAGTACCCACTGCGTGATAATTTCGCCCATCCTGAATAGGAAAATAACGACTACCCATCACTGTATAAGGAGCCGCTTTATAGTTGCCGTAATGGGGCATCGGCACTGCATCAGGAATACCAGATACATCCACAGTCCACCACGGTGCACCATCATTGCTGGGGCGCTTAAAGTTACTTGGCCCACTGATTGAACCATCGCGCAGAATAGGCTGCGGCGATGGCCCTGTTGAACTGTTCGATGAACAACTGATTAAAGCAACACCTAGAGCGGCCACTGTTAAGAGCTGTAAACTTTTCTTCAGCATTGCTACTCCTCATGCGCAGCCGACAGTAAATCGGCCAATTCATAGACTGCCATGGCATACATTACACTGCGATTATAGCGCGTTATTGCATGAAAATTCGCTAGACCTAACCAATATTCATCACCATGCTCTGCATCTAAGCGAAAAGCAGTCACTTTACGTTGTGGTTGCAAGGCGGTACGGGGCATCCATCCCAGCTTCGCCAGTTCTGCCACTGTGCTACTCGGATCTAAACCGGCAGATATACCTTGTGCAGCAAGCTCGGGGTCGTTAACGTCGGCGCGCACTGCAACTTGTTCCCCAGGCTGCCACCCATGCTCAATAAAATAATTGGCTACACTGCCGATGGCATCCGTTGGGTTCTGCCAAATATCAATGCGCCCATCCCCATCAAAATCAACCGCATAGGCGCGGAAACTGCCCGGCATAAACTGCGGCAAGCCCATAGCACCAGCATAAGAGCCCTTTAAACTCAGAGGATCCACTTGCTCTTCGCGAGTCAACAAGAGGTACTCTTTAAGCTGTTGTCGGAAAAAAGGCGCACGCGGTGGGTAATCAAAAGCCAAAGTGGACAGTGCATCAATCACTCGATAACTTCCAGTGTTACCACCGTAAATAGTTTCTACGCCAATAATGGCCACAATGATTTCTGCAGGTACACCGTAAGTCTGCTCAGCCCGCTGCAAAGCCGCTTGATTTTCTTGCCAAAACTGCAGTCCCCTGTCAATCCGAGCTTGGGTGATAAAAATAGGCCGGTACTCTTTCCAGAGCTTCACACGCTCTGCTGGCCGGGAAATGGCATCTAAAATAGGCTGTCGACGCTGAGCATCAGCAAACACAGAGTGCAAAGCGTCGCTCACAAACCCATGTTCCATCACCATTTCATCAATGAACGGAGTGGTTAAGGGGTGTTGTGCATAATTATTGTCTTGTGCAGTTGCATGGGTAACCGCAAGGGTTAAACCTATGCAAGCGACTAACTTTTTCATTCGAACCAATACAGTTTGCATATATAACCCTTAAGAATGAGCAATCCATTTACGGTGTGTATGAACTGCCATTAAAACACCAAATCCAGACAGCAAGGTCACTAAAGAAGTTCCGCCATAGCTAATAAATGGCAAGGGGACTCCAACCACAGGTAAGAGACCACTGACCATGCCAACATTGACAAAGACATAGATAAAAAATGTCAAAGTGATTGAGCCTGCCAACAGCTTTCCAAACACCGTTTGTGCCTGCAAAGTGATCATTAATGCCCGCGCAATTAACAGTAAGTACACCAGCAATAACAAACAAATACCTATCAAGCCGAATTCTTCACCCAGCACTGCAATAATAAAATCGGTATGACTTTCGGGTAAAAAATCCAACTGCGATTGAGTACCGGATAACCAACCCTTGCCAAATACACCGCCAGAACCAATGGCAGCTTTAGACTGAATAATATTCCAACCACTGCCAAGTGGATCACTTTCTGGGTTTAAAAAAGTTAACACGCGCTGCTTTTGGTACTGATGCATGACAAACATCCACATCCCCACCGCTGTAGGTACAAACGCAGCCACTGCACCAAGAATCCAGCGCCAGCGCAACCCGCCTAAAAACAGCACAAAGACCCCAGAGACTAAAACTAACATGGCGGTACCCAGGTCTGGCTGACGCGCTATCAATGCCACAGGCAGCGCAATTAAAATAACACTAATTAAAATCCGCTTAGCAGAAGGCGGTAAATTATAACGTGCCAAATACCATGCCAAGGTCATGGGGACAAAAACCTTCATTAGCTCAGCAGGCTGAAAGCGCAGCACTCCTGGGATACTAATCCAACGGGTTGCTCCCATGGCTTTATGGCCAGCCACTTCAACCACAATCAGCAAGATAACGCCTAGCACATACAGCATTGGCGACCAACTCGCCATAAAGCGTGGCTCAAACTGCGCGACCACCAGCATAACCAGCAGCCCCACCCCAAATGATGATGCTTGCTTAATCAATAAGTTCTGGTCCTGACCGCCCGCTGAATATAAAACAAACAAACCAATGACGCCTAGCACTAGCAATAAAAATAACAACCAACCATCAATATGTATGCGCTGCAAGACTGAAGCACGGCGCCGCATCACATCACCCTCAGTCAGCACACGATTAAACCCGCGACTCATAATTCATCCTCTAGGTTCGTGTGTTTGGGTGCAGTTGCATACTGATTTTTAGGCTCGCCCTGTTCATTCAATAACCAGCCGTCAAGCACCTGCTTAGCCACAGGTGCAGCAACTCCGGATCCAGATTCACCGTTTTCAACTAAGACCGCCACAGCAATCGCTGGTTTTTCAGCCGGGGCATAAGCAACAAATAAAGCATGGTCTCGATGCCGTTCTTGCACTTTGTCACGGTCATATCGCTCCCCTTGCTTAATCGCCACCACCTGTACGGTGCCGCTCTTACCAGCGATTCGATAGGCTGCTGACTCACCCACCTTGCGTGCAGTGCCTCGGCTACCGTGCAACACTTCCTCCATGCTGTGCTGGACAACATCCCATATTTTTTCATCACGCAAAACAATATCTGCAGGTTCTTCATTATCCACTGTCACAGGCACGCCACCAATGCTGCGTGCCAAGTGAGGACGCAACCACTTACCTTTATTGGCCACCAATGCAGTGGCTTGGGCCATTTGCAAGGGAGTGGTCTGCATATAGCCTTGGCCGATACCTAAAATCAACGTTTCACCAGGGTACCAAGGCTGGCCATGACGGCGACGTTTCCATTCTTTAGATGGCATCAACCCTGAGGTTTCTTCAAACATGTCCAGTGCTACCCGCTGCCCAAAACCAAAACGCGTCATATAATCATGGATCCGCTCAACACCAAGCTTATGAGCTAAATCATAAAAATACGTGTCATTAGAACGCGCCATGGCCAATTCAAGCTCAACCCAGCCATCACCATAACGGTTCCAGTTACGGTATCGATGCTTACTATTGGGCAGTTTATAAAAACCTGGATCAAATACTCGGGTTTCAGGGGTAATCACAGCAGCATCCAAACCCGCTACAGCCATCATTGGCTTGATTGTCGAGCCCGGTGGGTACAAGCCACGCAAGATACGGTTGTATAAGGGCTGGTCTGGTGAGTCCCGCAATAACCCGTAGGCTTTAAAGCTAATGCCTGTCACAAAAGGATTCGGATCAAAGCTGGGCTGACTGACCATGGCCAAGACTTCACCGGTATTGGGATCCAGCGCAACAATGGCCCCGCGCCGGCCATCTAAGGCCTGCTCTGCAACATCCTGCAAATGACTGTCTAAGGTCAAGTAAATATCTTGACCTGCCACCGGTTCAACTTGATTAAGCACACGCAGCACGCGGCCACGGGCATTGGTTTCTACTTCTTCATAGCCCACTTGACCATGCAATTGGTCTTCATAGAAACGCTCTATACCGGTTTTACCAATGTGGTGAGTGCCACTGTAATTAACTGGGTCTAATCGTTTTAGCTCTGTTTCATTAATGCGCCCAACATAACCCACTGAGTGAGCGAAATGCTCTTTATGCGGATAATGCCGTACCAAACTGGCGGAAACTTCCACCCCAGGTAACCTAAATTGATTGACTGCAATGCGCGCAATTTGCTCTTCAGTAAGTTCAAACATGATGGGCACCGGTTCAAAAGGACGGCGCCCTTGCCGGATACGCTTTTCAAACAGTTCGCGATTGCTGCTCTCCAATTCAAGGAGTTCAATAATTGAATCCAACACTTGATCTAAGTCCTCAACCCGCTCACGGGTTAAGGTCAAACTGAAACTCGCCCTATTATCTGCCAGCAACACCCCATTGCGATCATAGATCATGCCCCGCGTAGGCGGTAAGGATTGAACGTGGATGCGATTGTTTTCAGCCAGCGTCGAGTGATGCTCGTACTGTACAACTTGCAAATAGTACATACGAAACATCAATAATAAAGTTAAAGCGACCAGCGCGGCACCACCGAACAACATTCGCGAATGAATCAGTCGAGTATCACGCTCATGATCTTTTAAACGAATCTGTGGTGGCATCGCTCACTACTTACGTTGCTGACGACCGTCTGACAGGTTAGACGGCGGAACTTTTATCTGATCGTGCATAGATCAACCGGTGTCTACGCTGACTGCAACCCATAGGTGCATGATGACCTCTCAAAGCTGCCGCTGGTTGCAGAGCGCTGCTACCCATCAAGCTGCGCACTGAGATAAAAGAAACTCATACAGTTTAGCTAATCTTTGCTGACGCCCTTACTGCTGGGCTCGATTCTGCTCTGCACCTTGCCATAAGCGCTCTAAATCATAGTACGCACGTGTTTCTTCTTGCATAACGTGGACTACCACGTCGTTCAAGTCCAGTAACGCCCACTCACCTGCACTTAACCCTTCATTACCCAGAGGCTTGACCCCTTGCGCTTTAACTTTTTCCAGGACATTGTCAGCTAACGCTTTTACTTGACGAGCCGAAGCACCGGAAGCAATTACCATAAAGTCAGTGATGCTGGTTTTATCCCGCACATCAATACTCACAATATCTTTAGCCTTCACTTCTTCTAAAGCGGCAATAATTACTTGTACTAGTTGTTCATTTTGCATTAGGTCTCTTACCTCAATTGCTCATGAGCCTTGATAGAGTCGATGAGCATAAATATATTTAAAAACGGCATCAGGTACCAAGTAGCGTACGCAACGCTGTGTTGCTAATAACTGTCTAATTTGTGTTGCTGAAATGGCCAATGGGGTTTGCCACACAAAAGCAATTTGTCCACTCGGACCTTGCAAAGCATCGGGGTCACTGACACTTTTTGCTGCCACTAAATCACGCAACAACTGCGGTGCTTCAATATCAGCATCGGGTCGTTGCAAAACCAGAATATGGCAATAATCTAATAACTCATCCCAGCGATGCCAACTTGGTAGCCCACAAAATGCATCCCAGCCCAGAATCAACAGCAGCTGATCCTCGTCGTCCAGCTCTGCACGCAGGGATAATAAGGTATCAATCGTCCAGGATGGTTTATGGCGTTGTAGTTCGCGGCCGTCAACACTTAATACAGCGACATCTGCAACCGCCAACTGCACCATTTCTAAGCGTTGCTGGGCGCTCACCTGTGGCGCATCACGGTGCGGAGGCTGTGCATTAGGAATGAGCAACAGCTCATCTAGCGCATAGCTTTCCGCAACTTCCAACGCGCTGCGCAAATGGCCAATGTGCACCGGATCAAAGGTGCCGCCCAGCATTCCAACTCGTTTAGCCACGCACCTGTCCGTCACCGAAGACCACATACTTTTCACTGGTTAAACCCAGCAAACCCACTGGTCCTCTGGCATGCAGTTTATCAGTAGAAATGCCGATTTCCGCACCCAAACCGTATTCAAAGCCATCGGCAAAACGGGTTGAGGCATTAATCATCACTGAACTGGAATCCACCTCCGTTAAGAAACGACGTGCATCGGTAAAATTTTCAGTAACAATGCTGTCGGTATGCTGTGAACCGTAGGTGTTGATGTGTTCAATGGCTTCATCCAGCGAGCTTACAATGCGTACGGCTAAGATCGGCGCATTGTACTCTGTTGCCCAATCATCTGCAGTCGCTGCTGTAACTTGTTCGGTAAATAACCCACAAGTTTTTTCACAGCCGCGTAGCTCAACGCCTTTTTCCGCATAAATAGCCAGTAAAGGCTTTAATACAGCCTCAATTTGAGTCTCATGGACCAGCAGCGTCTCCATGGCATTACAGGGTGCATAACGCTGTGTTTTAGCATTATCGGCAATACGAATAGCTTTCTCAGCATCCGCTGCCTGGTCCACATAGACATGACAGACACCATCCAGATGTTTAATCACCGGTACGCTGGCGTCACGACTGATGCGCTCAATTAAACCTTTGCCACCACGGGGCACAATCACGTCCACATATTTAGGCATGCTGATCAGCTCACCCACTGCGGCGCGATCGGTGGTTTCCACCACTTGCACAGCCGAGGCTGGGAAACCCGCTACCGCTAAGCCTTCACTTAAGCACTGAGCAATGGCCTGATTTGAGTGAATGGCCTCAGAGCCACCGCGCAAAATCGTCGCATTACCGGACTTAATACATAAGCTGGCCGCTTCTACGGTCACATTGGGACGTGACTCATAAATAATCCCAATCACTCCCAAAGGCACGCGCATTTTACCCACTTGAATTCCAGAGGGCACAAAGTGCATATCGCGAATTTCACCAATGGGATCAGGTAGAGCAGCAACCTGCTTTAAGCCTTCAATCATTTCATTAATGCGCTCAGAATTTAGCGCCAAACGATCCAGCATGGCGTCATCTAAGCCGCTTTCACGCCCCGCTTGCATGTCCAGTTCATTGGCTGCTAATAAAACTTCTCGGGATTTATCCAGCGCATCGGCAGTGGCCAGCAAAGCCTGATTCTTTTGCGCAGTACTCGCTTTTGCCAACACACGCGAAGCTTCACGGGCAGACACACCTAGACGCTGCATGTAGTCAACAACACGTTCAGTCATAACATCAAACCAAAGTCAAAAGTTAAATAGAGAACGATTATAGCGATGTCGGGGACTAAACGCACAGTAAGTTTGCTTCGAAAGGTAAAGAGCTGTAATCACCAAGCGCTGCAGGCCAATGACAGGCGACTAAGACTACCGGCTGCTTTTCACGACCTTGCTGCCTTGACTGGCCATGTGCCGCACAGGTTTCTGGGTTAACTACTGGCCAACAAAGCATTGGTAAGCTGGATCTTCATTGCATATTAACCAACTTATCGCAGCGTTCCACACACTCAAACCAAGGCTGGCCTGACCAGTCCCCGTAATCTTTAACATCAAAAAAAGACACCTTATCTGATGGGAACAACCAGCGCTTTGGGTTTCTTAGGAATTGGTAACCATAGGCTTCACCATTTTTTTTCAAATAAACATATATATTATTAGATACTCCTGCTTTATTAGCTTCACATATATCTGGCGAGTTCCTGTTCAGAGTCATATGCGCTTTACAAAACTCATAATCATACTCTTTAGAATATGCAAGGTAACGGCCATTAAAAGCATGCGTAATTTGCCACCTATACTGCGTAAGAAATTCTGGATGACGATAGCGCCCCTGCCTCATTGCAAGCGAGTTTAAATTAACTGGTGCTTTTCTATCTTCTTTGATAGCAAAAACAGGATAATCTAAAGGATCTACACGCAAATGTTTATCATGTAGAGAAAAACTTTCCCCACCAGCTTCATGGGCATAATAGGCCGCACTAGGAACACAACCCTGCATCACTAATACCAATAAAAGACCACTAATTTTTAATGTGTTTTTTATAATAATCAAAGCCATGCTCCCAAGGTTTCAGCGGGACTACTTTAGCGTCCCAGTTAAAGACTTTTTCTAACCAGCCACCGTTCACCAGATCCCAACTCCCAATCATACTTTCTGCATTAGCCGGTGCCACTGCACCAAAAGGGATAGAGTATAAGTAGACCTTTTTCCTGCTAAATTGTTACTAGCTAAATAAATATTACTTAAGGTCCCCAGCGAATGACCGCTTGACAAGCTATTCTCAGTACCAAGCTTTGACAAATAGTCCTGAACTGAAGCATCAGGCAACCCCTGATAACCCAGCATAATATCTACGGCATCAAAAGGCAGACCTAAAGCTGCGCCCTCCCGATTACCGACCCCTCTAACCCCTATTTCGTTAGTTTTAGAAAAGTCGTCGTCCTCTACAAGTCTTGTGCCAACCTTACTCCACTGGTTCCCTACGATAGAAGTTGTCATCAGTAGCCAATTTAACTCATGCGGCTTTAAACCAACTTCCTTAGCAAGCTTAGATAGCCCATAACCAAACGCTTGGTCATACCCACTCTGGAAACTTCTTTCCCTAGACTCATCCACTCACTACTTCCTATATTTGTCTTAATATTACTTGCTGTATTGATTGGATTATCAAAACACGTGCCTGCAGATAAATAACCTGCTAAACCACCGGTAATTCCTCCAACCATTGCTGCATCACGCCAGTCATGCCCCTGACTAACAGCGCCTGCAGTACCTCCGACTGCTCCGCCAACTGCTCCAGAGAGTGCAGCGTTAGCCCAGCCCGCAGCAACAGTAGAGCCTAAGGTAGCACCACCGGCTATAGCTGATGCGCTTGCCAGTCCGTAATGACGATGTCAGCCTGGCTGATGCCTGAGCGGGTTACAGCGCTATCGCGGCAAGAAATCGTGCTGACTGCTGGCAATCACTGCGCCCGTCAGGTCGGTATGGCCTTTAACCTTGAGCCGAAAGCCTCCATCGCCAGCTTGAATACCTGCTTGCTCGCTGACACTGGCGTAGTCGCTTAACACTTTACTGCTGTTATAACTGCCACTGACTGTACCAGCACCTGCACAGAATGGCGGAATACATAAACTTGCACCCGCACTGGAGCCACTGTTTTTAGATGTATAAGTACTGATGTCTTGTAATCTTTCTAAAACCAAGTCATCACCCACTTCAGCTGTAACTTGTTCAGCCTTAATCACAACACCTGCTAACAGGGTCTTATGACGTAATGCCAGTTCAAACAACTGTTCGCCTTTAAATTCAATGAACTGTACATCGACTGCGGTGCTTTGTTTCATAGCGCCAAGACAGCATGACATTGTTTTCATCGAGTAAAATTGAGTACTTACAGGGGCCACCGTAGGTGATGTAATACCGTGTGTTTACACCTTCTAATAAAATATCATCAAACCCTATATTAATTAATTTACCAGCACCCTTGTAAGAATTCCAGCTATAAAAAAACCTACCAAAATCTAAATAATAGTTTTCATCAAATATATTATGAGGCTGTATTTTCACCCCTATAAACTGATTTCGATCACCTTCCCAGCCTGAACGGTATGCGCAAGCACTCAAAACCAATATAAATAACAAACTGACTTTACTTATACTCTTTACTGATAACTCGAGCTTGTTCAATTTCATTATTATATTTCTCGTATAAAGCACCGTAGTTGACTAGTAAAGCTGGCGCCATACTTCCTAAATTTTCCCATATACGCATGGGGCCACCTTTAAACTTAATTAAATCCATCATCCACTGGTCATGCAAGGTTGCAAATGAGTTAAACCCTGGTAAATAGTTAAGCGTATTACTGATGGGCAATCCATGGCAAACTGATAAAACGCTTTTACATCCAGCCTCACCTGACAACTTGTTAAACCCTATGTTTTTACCTTCCCGCCATATTCCATTAAATAAAACTCGTGGCACATAATCCAACCGCTCATCATATGCATCACCCTCTTGTCGGTCCACGCCTGGCACTATATCTGGATCACGCCCAACGGAATATTGATACAGCTCCATTAACGCACCCGTTCCAGCAATAGTCAGCCATGACTTAGCGCTATCATCTCCAGCAAGCAAACCTTTAAGCGCTGTATTAGCGACATAGGCCTTGAATCGCTGACCCGTATTAACTAATTTATAGTTACCCTCAGCTATACGTTCTCGCCCCCAGCTTTCGGTATAGCTGCCTAGGCCTGCTATCGCAGCACTTGTAGCATATCCCTTTAATGCACCCTCAGAAGTAAGGTCTTTAATGACTGCAGCTAAGTTCCCCTGATTATTGATTGTGCTGATAGCTGCATTGCTAGTAACTGATGTAGCCGCTGCAGTAAGAGCAACATTAGCCCATCCAGCCGAAATCGCCGTAGTAGTTGCAGTGGCTGCTGTACCTGCAGCCATTGCACTGCCTGAGCCTGCTGTAGCTCCGGCCATACTGCCAACAGCTCCACTGGCAGCTCCCGCGGTGGCATACGCCACAACAATAGCTACCGCAATGGCTGCTGGCCCGCTTAAACCAGAGTGGCTGTACTTGAAGCTATCGTGCAGCTCTTTGACTTGGCGCCAATCCACATCACCGCGTTGCTCCATATCCTTGAGCCATGCCAACTGAGGATCAGCTTGCACCATGGCATCAATGGTTTGGCTCACGCTTTGCTGATTGACCTCTTTAATGTCGATTTGAATACGCTCGGCGGCACGGATGGCAATTTCACCCTGCGCTTGCAGCTGGCTCTGCATCAAGGTTTCATCGGTGTTGCCTTTGCCCTCTGAGCTTTGCCAAACCCAACTGTTCTTACTGCGTATGCGGCTTTTTTGCTCAAGGTCTTTAACGCCTTCAAAGACAATGCCCGCGCCGCTATCTAAGGTTAGATCGCCGCCGCTGTTGAGTTTTGCGGCTTGATAGCGTTGTTCGTCACCGCTGAGTAGGATTAAGTCACCACCACTGCTGACACTGCTGCCAACATGAGTAAGCATTGTGTGCTCATCACTTTTGAAGCTCTTGCGCCCAAAGCTGCCTTTCTTCTTTTTCTCGAAGTAGGAGTAGTCATAGTCTTGCGCTGCCAGCAGTTGTACTTTGCCGCCAGCCACGAGGTAGGCTTCGTCGTTTGCTGCAACTGAGCTGGACACTAGGGTTAAGTCTTGGCCAGCAATAGCCGTGAACTGGCCGCCAGAGTTAACCTCTGCGCCGACTTGCCGTACTTGATCGCGCTGATTGGTGGCTTTTTTACTTTTGCTGTAGTGATGGCTTTCATTGGCGGCTGTGACCAATGTCAGGTCATTGTCGGCAATCAGCTGCATGTCTTGACCTGACTGCACACGACTGGCAATCGCAGTTAAGTCACGACCGGCCTGAATGCTGAGGTTGCCATCTGCCCGAGTCTCACTGCTCAACTGTGTAGTTTGACTGTTGAGGTAGTGATTGCCACGGCTGGTGCTGTGCCGCTCTTCCATTGCGG